>ENA-UPSB01003643-UPSB01003643.1-bioreactor-metagenome-genome-assembly--contig:-NODE-3643-length-11569-cov-15.916102_pt1 | contig 11569 bp, 12 predicted proteins | sample MGYA00238182_ERZ773286 | MGnify/ENA primary metagenome ERZ773286 (study PRJEB29026, sample SAMN07631240) | bioreactor metagenome | isolation source: Switchgrass digestor | place: USA: Dartmouth... | reverse complement strand
AAATTGTATACTTTCCCTCTCTGTTTGTCAACCCCGCGAGTTGCCTCAACTAAAATTAAAGTGAAATGGTATCGTTGCCTCAACTAAAAATCAAAGTTAAATTATTATTCCCTTAAGAGAGAATATTCTTAAGGGAGGGATTAGAGGTGAGGTATCTCTTGCAGACACGAAGAGAAATTGTTTATGAGGCCAGTAAGGGATATAAGAAATTATCCAAGAAAGAAAAGACGGAGAGACTTGATAACTTGATAGCTATTACTGGATATAATCGTGATTATATTTGCGGCTACTCTCCCAATCTGGTAGGTGTGTTTATGTAAAAGATATCTCTGGTAAGTCAAATGTTTTTATCAGGAATCCCTATTATTTAAAAGCAGGGATGTCCGATAGAAATGCTCGGTTTTTATCTTTTCTCTTTCGAGTTATAGAGAGTATTTTCCCTTATACTGAGGAAGATACTTTTCTTTCCTCAGTGGTTTTTTCTTGGTGTTTTTCGTTTTTTGCTTCTTAGAGGGTGATAAAGATCTTTTTCCCTCATACTGGTGGAGTGTTCCCCACCAGTGGTTTTTGGTTTTTACGTTTTAATCTTTTTGGGGGTTATGAGGGGGTCTTTTTCCCCTCATTGTCTGTTACTGGACGGCCGAGGCGATGCGGTTAATGAGAAGCTCTGTTTCTGGATCATCTTCTAGGTTGCTTCCCTGAGCAATAGCATCGAACACTTTCTGCTCTAAGAGAGGGAAAAGTTCATTTCTGAGAATACGGTTAGCCTTGTAATTAATAATAATGTTGGGGTCTTTTTTCTCTGAAATAAGATGTAAAAGAACGAGGCTCATTGCCGTAGTGCGAGCATCGGCAAAAGAGAGGTTATATCTTTCTCCCTTTTTCACTCGTCCACAGACGTCAAGAATTGTCTGGCCATCATTTTGAAATTGGATAAGATACGATCTTCCGGACAAGACTGATATTTCGTAAGAACCGTCTATTTTTGTTTCTCCACTGGCTACTACCCTTCCAGTATGGAGGTCGATAACTGTCACTGTGGCCCTAGAGAAAAAGTGTTCTCCACTAGCTCCTTGAGAAATTACATAGGGGACGAATGCTCTACCTTCCAGAATGGGTTCCTCTTCTTCTTTACTTTCTAAGGGATAAAGGGCTAAGAGGACAAATATAATGCTTATCATTCCCACCATTTTCCAGTGACGCATAATAAATGCCTCCTTTTCTGTATCACAACAGAGTTAACCTTAACTATAGTTAAGGTTAACCGTAAAATCAGTGGCATATTCCTCTATTCTACATTCTCCTTCTCTCATATTAGGAGTTTATGGACTTCATCTGATGGCCTAAAAGAGAGATTTAGAGAGATTTCTCAGAGTCGCAATAATTTTCTTTCTTCCGGTTAAAGGATTAGGAAGAAGACGCCCAATCTTCAGCTGGTGCCGGAGGCCGGAATTGAACCGGCACGGAGTTTGCACTCCAACGGATTTTAAGTCCGTTGCGTCTTCCTGTTCCGCCACTCCGGCAAGAAAAATTTTCTCTATTTTACTTCTTTGTTTCCTGATTCGTCAAGGCTTGTAATTTAATTTATTATTTACTATAGTTAACCACAGAATCCATTATAATGATTATGACTATAAGGGGACTGCGCCCCCTTATTAACCTCCAAAAGAGAAAAGAACAAAGAAACAAAGAAACAAATAAAAACTTAAAATACTACCGGGAAGCTATAGTATCCCGCAAAACTGGTTAAACTGTTGAAAACTTAAAAGGTAAATTACATCGGAAGTTAAAAGCTCAAGATCGTTATATACTGAGGGATACTATAGCTTTTGAGCTCGCAGAACCACAAAAGAACCTTCTCCATATCCTTCTTTAACTGGTTCAACTTCTTTAACCTCTTCTCCGGAACCAAAAAGAGTTTGTCGAAATTCAAAATGGCCAAAACCAGCCCGGTAGAGGTAATATTCTACTTCTGCTACGGAGTAAAAATTGGCATCTCGATAAAAAACATTTTTAAGCTTATCCTTAGAATATTTCTGTCCTAGAAAACTGTTCCGGTCTATAAAACCTAAAATCAAAAAACCACCTGGCTTTAGCACTCGATAGCTCTCCTGGAAAGTTTGCTCTAAATCGTCTACAAAACAGATAGTGGTAACCATAAGGAGGAAATCAAAATGATTATCCTTCAAAGGAAGAGCTTCTGCCACTCCTTCTATCACTTCTATTCCTCTTTTTCGGGCCATATCAGCCATTGCTCGGGAGGGCTCCACTCCTTGAGTTATACCCAGAGGAAGAGCAAACCTCCCCGTTCCCACCCCTATTTCTATCCCCTGGCCCTCTTGAGGTAACAAACTTCTTATTGCTTCCAGTTCCGATTGAAAAATAAAAGGATGCCTTTCAAACCAGCTATCATATCTTAGACTATATTGATCGAAAGCGTCAGTTCGAGCCACAACGCACCTCTTTAAATCAACTTTCCCAATCTATCAACTAAAGATTTACTATAGGGACTTTCAAATCCTTCTATAGTGCCTAAATCACAATGGTGAGAAAATTCCGGATCGACTGGTAAATAACCCAAAAAGGGGATTCCCAGCTCTACAGAAATTTCTTCCCCCCGGGGTTTTCCAAAGAGGAAAATTTGTTGGCCACAATTAGGACAAGTCAGGAAACTCATATTCTCCACCAAACCCAGAATAGGTTTACTTAACTGGTAAACCATATTTATAGCTTTTTTCACAATCAACAAAGCTAAATCCTGAGGAGAAGAGACAATTACCACCCCCTGGAGAGGAATGCTTTGCATAACCGTGAGGGGTATATCTCCTGTTCCGGGGGGCAAATCCAGAATTAGGATATCGAGTTCCGACCACGCTACTTCTTCCCAGAGCTCCTGGATAGCTTTGCTCAAAAGAGGCCCTCGCCAGATAATCGGCTGTTCTGGCTGTTCAAGAAGCAGATTAATAGAGATAATTTCAATTCCTAATTTTGGGCTCTTTACCGGAACGATCCCAGAGCTGGCTATTTCTGGTTTTTTGTCTATTACTCCAAACATAGTGGGGATACTAGGTCCGGTGATATCAGTATCCATAAGTCCTACTTTCTTCCCTCGGCGAGCCAGCTCTACTGCCAAAAGAGAGGATACTGAACTCTTTCCCACTCCTCCTTTTCCACTCATAACTGCTATAACTTTTCCTATCGCATTACCTGAGTTCATCTTCGACCTCCTTTTATATATTATAGCGCCTATATCATAGGATAAAGACCCCTAACCCAAGTTGCATCATAACTTCCAGAAATCAGCCTATATCAGGTGTTTCCTTTTGGGGATTATCATTTTCGGGTAACACAGATTGAAAGACTGATAAATCAGGAGATTATAAATCAATTATACTATAAAAAAGGGGGATTTTTCTGATAAAGATTTGCAACTTGGGTTGGTTTTTATCTTTTAGTTTACACCATAGATAGTCTCAGATACCCGATTACTAATTTAGGGCATGACAGAAAAAGAAAGACAGTAACCACCGAGGAAGAGCAACATCTTCCTCGGTGGTTTTTTTCTGCTTTTTAAGTTTTTGTTTTTTCCAAGTTTTTTAGTCTTACGCCGTAGACACGCTGGGACGTATTTCCCCAGCGTAGTGGTAGAGCTTTTCCCACCAGTAATTTTTGGTTTTTAGGTTTTTTGTCTTTTTCTTTTACTTTTCGGGGGTTATAAGGGGGTAAAACCCCCCTTATTGTTCTTTTTAGCTTTACGCCGTAGGCTGCCAGAGTTTTCTGGTAAAGATTTGCAACTTGGGTGAAGATTTTTAACATAAAATGGTTTTTGATATATAATTTTCTCCAAGAGGGCTTATGAGGGATAAAAGATTAAACCAAAAGGAGATGGGAGAAATGATATATAACTGGATAAATCTGATAATCGGTATTGTAACCATAATTTGCCCCATTGCTGCAGGGGTAAGAGGTGCTTCGCTCTGGATACACATAGTAATCGGGATAATTATAGTTCTATGTGCTTATATGGCCAACCGGGAAATGACTAAAGCGAAAAGTTAAGTTCTGATTTAAAGCGTCCTCCATAAGCCCTCGCTCCTGAATTTTCCCTTTTGCCCACTCCTTTTCCTCAAGATAGAGCTCAGATTGTTATTACTCTTTTTTCTTCCTGGGCGCGATAGATGGCTTCTATTACCTTTGAATTTCTCAACCCTACCTCATAGCTGATCACTGGTTTTTCTCCTCCTCTTATCCATTTACTGAAAGCATCAATTTCCTGAGCATAAAGAGGTAAGGGTTCGAGTTTTATCTCCTGATAAACATCTTCTTCTCTTACTTGTTCGGCGTTATAGCTTTTTTCTTCCTTCTCTCGATAAAGCCACATTTTGCCTCCCGGGTCTTGTCCGATAGTGTGGTGAGCGATAATCGCTCCTTTAGTCCCATAAATTTCTAGTATATTTTTAGCCGCCTTATCGGGAACATTAAAATAGTTATCCACTATCCCTTGCGCTCCATTTTTAAATTTGAGTATGACGGTAGAGGTATCTTCTACGGGGTAAGAATGAGTAATAGTATCTAAAAAAGCAGCCACCTCCTTTATTTCTCCCAGAAACCATTCCAGGAGGTCGATGCAGTGGCAACCCATATCTATTAGCGCTCCACCCCCTCCCTTTTCCTTATCCTGCCGCCAGGCAGAAGGAAAGGGAGGATACCAACAGGTTAGCTGGGCTCTCCCCGCCACTGGTTGTCCTAAAGCTCCTTCTTCTATCAACTTTTTCATCTCTTTATGATACACATTAAACCTCATCATAAAGGCCACCCCTAATTTTAGCCCTTGTTTTTCGGCTAAAAGTGCCAGTTCTTCTCCTTCTTTTAAAGTTAAAGACAGAGGCTTTTCACAAAGAACATGCTTTCCTGCTTTCAGAGAAGCTTTCACTTGCTGGTAATGAGCATAGTTAGGAGAGGCAATATATACAGCTTCAATGTCTTCTTGTAAAAGTTGTTCTACCTCAGTGAACCATCGCTCTATTTTCCACTCTTTGCCTACCTCTTCGGCCACTTTTTCATCTACATCCATTAATGCTTTGATTTCCGCCAGCTGAGCGTAGAGCATTGTTTCTTTTATGGTTCTTCTCCGGGCAATCCCTCCGGCTCCTATTACTCCCCACTTAACTTTCTCAGTCATGGTCTTCACCTTTTATAGTGTTCATAAACTTTTTCCCAGGCTTTTATCATCAAATCTACATGTTCATCATCATATACCGGGTGGCAAGGGAAACAGAAAGTTCTTTCTTCTAACCAGGCAGCATTAGGGCAAAAAACTTTATCGTATTCTACCGCCGAGGGGTCGGTATATTCTTTAGAGTGGAAGGGAAACTTTGCTCGTCCAAAGCCGTTATGCTCTAAATAAGCTCTTTCCCGATACATCTGAGGCCACAGAACCGGAGAAACCGGCACCCCCTCTGCCTCTACTGCTTGCCAGAATTCCTTTATAGAAGAGCATTTTAGCTTTTCCATATCCATTACTATAGGGAAAAGCCAGAAGGAAACTAATTTACCCTCTTTCCGATGAGGAGGAAGATAGAGAATGCCTTCCCGCCCTTCCAAGGCCTGGAAAAGTTTCTCTCCTATGGCTATTCTTCGGGGTTTATTCCAAGAATCAAAACGCTCTAATTCGCAGAGTCCAATAACCGACTGGATTTCTGTCAACCGGTAATTGAATCCCACTCGTTCATGAATATAAAAAAGTTTTTTCTCCATTTCCAGCAGTCGTAAACGTTCTTTTACATCATAGCCATGGTCTCGGAAAGAACGAGCCCTCCAGGCTATTTCCTCATCGTTGGTAACTAAACATCCTCCTTCTCCTCCGGTAGTAAAATGTTTGGACTGACAAAAGCTAAAGCAGCCCACCTGGCCTATGCTGCCCACTTTTTTACCCTGATACTCACTACCGTGCGCTTGAGCTGCATCTTCGATGACATAAAGATTGTGACGGCAAGCAAGGTCCATAATAGCATCCATATCACAAGGGATACCATAAAGATGCACAGGGATAATAGCTTTAGTGCGAGAAGTGATTTTTCGCTCCACATCTTGAGGGTCTAAGGTGTGAGTGTCTTTCCTCACATCGGCAAAAACTGGTATAGCTCCTGCTTGCAAAACGCAAAAAGAAGAAGCAATAAAAGAGTAAGAAGGCACAATCACCTCGTCTCCGGGCCCAATATCGCAGCTTGCTAAAGCAGTGTGCAAAGCAGAAGTGCCATTGGTAGTAGAAACTCCATAACGACAACCGCAATATTCTGCCCACTTCTTTTCAAATTCTACTCCTTTGTTCCCGGTCCAATAATTAACCAACCCGGTTTCCAGAGGTTTGAGCGCTTCTTGCTTCGTTTTTTCCGAAAAAGAGGGCCAGGTGGGAAAAAGTTTTTTGGTAATCGGCTCTCCTCCTTCAATAGCTAAAGCTGGAGACATTTTTAACTCCTCCTTTTAAAATAGACTTGGGGGTAAATTCTCCCCTTCTTGGCTCAATTATAACAGACTGTAAAGACTAAAAGAGAATAAGGTTTAAGTTTTGGCATCACCTCTTCGGGACTCCGAGAAAGTTAATACCCGATATTCTCTATCTCCTGGTTTTGTCTTTCAGAAGATAATAAGGAGTCTTTCCCCTCTGAGGAAGATACTTGTGCTTCCTCAGTAGTAATTTGCATTTTTATATGTTTTAATCTTATGCCATAGGCTATTTTGTTTTTTATTCTGTTTTTTAATTTTTTGTTTTTAGCACTGCAAGGCTGCTCTGTCTTTTTGGAGATGATGATAGTTTGAATTCCTGATAAATACATTCAGAAATAACGCCCCTTTCTCGCCATGCCTGAGTGCTTTAATCGGGAAGCCTCCTCATCCGTCATTCCCGAAATTTTCAATCGGGAATCCAGGTTTTTAAATAATGTGGACCCCTCGCGGAAGCATTCCGGGGTGACGAACTTGAGGGAATTTCACTTTTACTCTCACCTTCACTTCCACCCTCCCTTTCACTCTCACCCGTCGAGGGAATAGCGACAAAAAAAGGATAAAGGAGTATTACCCCCTTATAATTCTGTTATAATTTTCTCTATAAATAACTAAGAGGTGGAGGGATAAAGTCGTGCGTTTCTGGGAAATAGATTTTCTGCGGGGTTGTGCCGTGATAACTATGGTTATATACCATCTTCTTTACAATCTTTATAGTTTTGGGTCTTTAAATATCAATCTCTATCAGGGATTCTGGCACTATTTTCAGGTGGCCACTGCTAGTACTTTCCTTGCCCTTGCCGGAGTTTCCCTCACTTTGAGTTATAACCGTACCATCCAGAAAGGGCAAAAGCCATCTTTTAGTAGATATCTAAAAAGAGGGCTGCAGATATTAGGATGGGGAATGGTAATCACTGTCTTTACCTATGTTACTCTGGGTGATTGGTATGTACGCTTCGGAGTGCTCCATTGTATTGGAGTATCTACTATTCTAGGATATTTCTTTCTTGGCTTACAAAACGATATTATCACTCTGATAGCAGGTGCATTATGCCTGGTTTTAGGTTCTATTCTCTCTTCGCAAGCTTTCCCCTTTTCCTTCCTTCTTTTTCTCGGTTTTAAGCCTTATAACTTCCATACCATAGATTATTTCCCTCTTTTCCCTTGGTGGGGAGTGGTGCTTTTAGGAATCTTTCTAGGGAAACAACTTTACCCCGGGTATAAGAGAATTTTCCCTCTTCCCGATTGGTCTCGAGTGCCTCTAATTCAGGCAGTGTCTTTTTTGGGCCAGCATTCTCTCACCATTTACATTCTCCATCAACCGGTTATCATTGCCCTCCTCTTTTTGTTGGGGATGATTCAACTGCCTATATAGCTTGCTGCATCGAGGGCACAAAATGGTATTGATTAAAAGGGGCGATGAGTGTAAAATATTAATGAATTTGGTGGTGAGCGTAGTTCAACTGGTTAGAGCACTGGACTGTGGATCCAGGGGTTGGGGGTTCGAATCCCCTCGCTCACCCCAGAAGCGTGTTTACTGCATCTGAGACTCTTTTCTGATTCTTGTTTTCTCTTCCTCTCTAAAACCCCCTGAGTCCGACGACTATAAAATCCACTCCCAGAAAGAGGTGCTTTCTGTGGGGCAAGTAGTAAAATTTCCCCAACTCGAAAGCTGGGAAAATTTCTTAGAGCTGTTCCTCTTTGAAAAGAAAGCAGAAGGTAAGCTCCTCGCACTATCCACGATTATAAGACTCACATTACCAGCTTCTTTAAGCGTTTTCCTCGAGCTCTACGTTCGGAGAAAGAGCTTCTGCTTGAAAGATTAGAAGCTCAAAGCTTTAAGGAGTGGAAGTCTATCCTGAAGTTTCTCGCTAAAGGTGAGAAAAGAAAAGGCTAAGGTCTGTTAGAACCGATGGCTTCTTTATTCCGCTTAAACTCTTTAAACTCTGTAAACCCCTCTCAGGTTTTATAGTCTTCTTGTAGTTTCCTTACCTCTCTTTGCGAACTTGCTATTCCTGGCGGGGCAATCTCATTTTTATCTCCTGAGGTAATTCAATAAAGAGATCGCCGCGGTCGGCCTCTGGCCTCCCTCGCGATGACAAAAAAGGAAGGAAGGTTTTTCTCCTATTATTTAGATTCCTGATTGAAACATTCAGGAATAACAGGCAAGGAGGTCTTTTCCTCCATGTTATTTTTGCTCTCTTTGTTTTGTCTTTTAGTCTTTTGTTTTTGGGAGTTATGAGGGACTTGCTCCTCATAGTCGATAGAACCATTCAGGAGTGACAAGAAGGTTATTGCACTAACAAAAAGAAAGGGGTTGGCAAGGGGGTTTTTCCCCCTTTGTGCTGAGGAAAACGCTCTTTCTTCCCCCGCTGTCATTCCCGAAATCTTCAATCGGGAATCCAAAGGCTTTTACCGAGAGAGGGAGGGTGGTTTAACAAGGCTGTGCCAAATGGCGTTATTGAAAAATAGCGAGGAGATGTAGCGGCTGCATATAAAATTAATCACCCCACCGGTGTGGGTAGCTATCTCGGTTAGGATAAAGTCTCTTCTTCTAATAAAATCACTTCTCGTTTCTCCGGTAGAACTCTACAGAGAATAAAGCCCGCCAGTCAATTTAGCGGGCTTTATTGGGTAAGCATTTTCTATTTAATACGAACTGTAACCGTTATAGTTTCCTCGTGTTCATAAGGAAAGGTTGCAAATGTCCATCGATTATTAGTCCCTGCATAAGGTGTAGGAGAAGCTTCGACAAACTCAACCTCTGGCGGATAAGTTTCGGTGATAACCACATTGGTTTCATTAAATTCATCAGATTTGCCTTCATTCTTACATTTAATCGTGTAAGTAATCACATCACCTTGCTTGGCATTGGCAGGTCCTGTTTTAGTAAGTTTGATGACATTAGATAGGGTTGTAAGAGTCGTATCAGTGTACCAGGGGTAATATAACACATTGCCGCTAACAGCATCGCCAGTAGTAGTGTCCTTATAAGGATTACTCGCATGCTTTGGCCCTAAGGCATCTCCCCACCAGTTTTTGGTGGCTACCAATTTATAGGTATAGGACTCTGGCCATGCAAGCCCTTGAGCATTACCACTGATATTATTGTATTCAATTTTGACAGTTTCCGGATCCTCACCAGACATGTTGAAAACAATACCCGTCCCTGAGGTGTTGTTGATTATATTATTATAGCGAACCGTAACCCCGGGATCCTGAATCTGAATAGCACCGTAGGCGAATCCATCTTGGGCAGCATTGGAAATAGTATTGCCTTCAATCAAGGTACCAGCTCCAGCATCAAAGCGTATCCCATGACCTCTAATGTTACTTATGGTGTTTCCTCGTATTGTCGTATTAGGACAGCTACCAGAGAGCTGAATGCCATAGTCATTCATATCTTCAATAGTGTTATCCTTGACAGTTGCGTTCCCCACATCTCCAATCAATACACCGCATTGAAGTCCATGCCTAATAGTGCAATCATGCACACTGATATTATTAGCACTGCTTACATATACACCACTTTGCGAATACTCTATAATTGCGTAAGAGATACTACCGTTACTACTCGCATTGAATTGGATTTTTACCCAATAATCACCCGTTTCCCAAGGAAGCGATGGCGGAGAGGGATTTTCTAGGGTGGAAGTAAAGGTGATCATGTTACCACTAGTGCCATTTGCGTTCAACGTACCATCCACGAGCAAAGATTTCCCTGGTTGAAATTTTACCGTCACCCCGGGTTCAATGGTAAGCGTTACCCCTGTGTTAACAGTCACATCGCCAGTGACAATATATGGGCTGTCAGCCAGACCCCAGGTTATATCGGTGCTTATTGTTCCACTGACGTTGGTATCTGGGCTTGCCCACACCACTCCTGCCATTCCTAAAACCAATACAAGTACTAGGGCAACAAAGAAGATTACCCCTTTATGCTTAAAAACAGAAATAGGGTTATTTATCCGCATTATCTATCCACCTCTCCTCAATAAACATAAGTTACCTGGGTTGAACATTCAGCTGATACAGGACCACCCACATCAGAAGTAAGGGTAACTTTATTGGTAATGGTTTTAACTATAATTGTAGGTGTAGGTGCTGGTGCAGGTGCTGGCGCGGGTGGGGTTACGATTACCTCCACTACTTGTGTTACTTCTGGTGCAGTGGTGGGGTCTTCACCGGCAGCGAGAGCTTCTTCTACTGCCTCGATTAAGTTACCAATCTTAGGGTCTTCTAAAATCTCTTCGAGATCGATTTCAGCTGGGTCTTCTCCTGCTTCCACTTTCGCTTGAAATACTAATGCCACAGCGGTAGAGGTAGCATCAGCTGCTCCTAAGTCATAAGTTTGCCCTACTTCTATCTGAGGTGAGACGTCAAGAACTTTTATACTGCCTTTTACTGCTTCAATGATATAAGGACCTCCTGCTGGGACTTCTACTTGATAGTTACCATCAGCATCGGTGGTGGTGGTAGCAATGATATTTCCAGTTACAGGGTCGATAACGTTCACCGTTGCTCCGGGAAGAGCTTGCCCTCCCACCTGGCGGACTGCTCCTTGCGGAACGATGACTTTCCCAGTAAGGATTGCCTTGGTAGGAGGAGGTGTAGGTGCAGGCTGAAAAAGACACCCACTTACCGCCACAGCTAAAATGGCGATAAACGTTAAAACTAAATACTTTCTCACTGTTTCCCATCTCCTTTTTTGTAATAGTTAATATTTTGGCTAAGAAGCCAATTAGTAATAACCGGATTTTTAAGATTTGAGCTAATCTTACCTCCCTTTTTCTCTAATATTTATAGTTAGCTGCACAACCTGTAGTAATTGCTCTTCCTTTCTTCTTTCTGCCTGAAACTCAGCGAGGCATCCGCCTTCATCTGTCATTCCCGAAATCTTTAATCGGGAATCCACTGAGGGAGGCTTTTTCTCCCTCAGTAGTCTTTGTTTCCTATTATGTTTTTTCAGCTTTTCCTTATTTCTGGGGGTTATGAGGGGGAAAAAGACCTCCTCATAGTTCTGTTTTTTCTCCCTCAGTAGTCTTTTGCATTTTCTGTTTTTCTT
>ENA-UPSB01003640-UPSB01003640.1-bioreactor-metagenome-genome-assembly--contig:-NODE-3640-length-11574-cov-4.216599_pt1 | contig 11574 bp, 8 predicted proteins | sample MGYA00238182_ERZ773286 | MGnify/ENA primary metagenome ERZ773286 (study PRJEB29026, sample SAMN07631240) | bioreactor metagenome | isolation source: Switchgrass digestor | place: USA: Dartmouth... | reverse complement strand
AAAGGCACGGCATAGGGGTACCCCTCATCCCCCTGGCAGGCAAGAACTCCATTGGAGCACCTGAAAAGCACCGCCTCGGTATCCTCCCTTGGCAGCAGTTGTTTTATCCTTCTCATTTCCCTGAACATATTGATACCCGCTTTCCAAACTTTAATAAATATATATTACCGAAATCCTGCAAAAAATGTCAATCAAAGTTTGTATAATTAGCAGCCGGTTACGGCAGAATTCATCCTTGTATTTTTTCAACAATTTGGTAAAATATAATAATAACGACTTGAAACGACTTGCCCTTAATTTATGGGCACAGGAGGGTAATTGTGGAAAAGAACAATAAAAAATTCTATATTACAACCGCCATTGCCTATACTTCCCGCAAACCCCATATCGGGAATACTTACGACCCTGTACTTGCGGACACCATCGCAAGGTACAAGAGGATGATGGGTTATGACGTGTTTTTCCTGACCGGCTCGGACGAGCACGGGCAGAAAATCGAAGAATGCGCAAAGGCTCAGGGACTGGAGCCTAAGGAATATGTGGACAGGGTTGCAGCCCAAATCAAGGAAATTTGGGACTGCATGAACACCAGCTATGACAGGTTTATCCGCACCACCGATTCCGACCACCAGGAAGCCGTTCAGAAGATATTTAAAAAGCTGTATGAGCAGGGCGACATATATAAAAGCGAATATGTAGGGAAATACTGCGTTCCCTGCGAATCCTTCTTCACCCCCTCGCAGCTGGTGGACGGCAAATGCCCCGACTGCGGCCGTGAAGTCACCGATGCCAAGGAAGAGGCGTATTTCCTCAGGCTCAGCAAATACCAGGACAGGCTGATGGAATACTTTGAATCCAACCCCGATTTCATCAAGCCCGATTCCCGCCGTGCTGAGATGATAAACAACTTCTTAAAACCTGGGCTTCAGGATTTGTGCGTTTCCCGCACCTCCTTTAAATGGGGAATTCCTGTGGAATTCGACCCGGGGCATGTTATCTATGTGTGGATTGACGCCCTTTCAAACTATATTACCGGTGTTGGCTACAACCCGGACGGCAGCAGCGACCTTTACAAAAAATACTGGCCTGCCGACCTTCACGTCATTGGCAAGGACATTGTCCGTTTCCACACCATCTATTGGCCCATAATCCTTATGGCGCTGGGCGAGCCGCTGCCCAAACAGGTATTAGGCCATCCGTGGCTCCTTGTGGGCGAGGACAAGATGAGCAAGTCCAAAGGCAATGTGATTTATGCCGATGACCTTGCCCGCCATTTCGGAGTGGACGCTGTCCGCTATTACCTGCTTACCGAAATCCCCTTCGCACAGGATGGCTCCATCACCTATGAGAGCATGATAAACAAATACAATGCCGACCTTGCGAATACCCTGGGCAACCTTGTAAACAGAAGCATCGCAATGGCAAACAAATATTTTGAGGGCAGGGTTTCCCGCCCGGCTGAGCGGACTGATTTGGATTCAGACCTTATCAGCACAGCCGAAAACTGCGTAAAAGAGTATATCCGGCTTATGGACATATACCACACCGCTGACGCAGCGGATTATGTGATTCAGCTTGCCCACCGCTGCAACAAGTATATAGATGAAACTGCCCCCTGGGTGCTGGCAAAGGACCCTGAAGCCAGCGACAGGCTGAACGCGGTGCTTTACAACCTGATTGAGTCCATCAGGATTATCGGTATACTGTTCAAGCCCTTCATGCCCGCCACTTCAGACAAGATTCTGGCTCAGATAAATGTGCCGGAGGGGCTTACCTCAATTGATTCGGTAATATCCGGATTCGGCACTGCGGAAAGATTTTCAGTTGGCACCCCTGAACCTCTCTTTGCCCGTATCGATGCGGAGAAAAAGCTGGCGGAAATTGAAGCCGAGCTTGGTGCCCCCGCAATTGAAGCAAAAGAAGAAAAAGATGATAAAAAAGAGGCTGAAAATGTGGCCTTCCTACCTCAGATTGGGATTGACGAATTTGCCAAAGTTGATTTGAGGGTGGCTTTGATAGAGGACTGTGAGCCGATAAAGAAATCCAAAAAGCTGCTTAAACTCACCGTAAATGATGGCAGCGGAACTCCCAGGACTGTGTGTTCGGGAATTGCGCCCTGGTACTCCCCTGAGGATTTGAAGGGTAAAAGCGTAATACTGGTATCCAACTTAAAACCCGCTGTTTTATGCGGCGTTGAAAGCCAGGGCATGATACTGGCTGCCGAGGATGGGGACGATGTTAAGGTAATTTTTGTTGACGGCATTGCCCCGGGCAGCAAAATCAGATAATATCAGGATAGTTTAAGGAGTTATTGTAAATTGGCATATATTTTCGACACTCACGCGCATTACGATGACCCGGCTTTTGACAGCGACAGGGATACCTTGATCCCTTCGCTGAAAGAACAGAATGTCTGCGCAGTAGTGAATGCGGCAAGCGACATTGAATCATCCCGGGCAGGCATCGCTTTAGCTGAAAAATACCCCTTTATCTGGGCATCCGTCGGGATTCACCCCCACGAAGTGGGCAAAGCCCCCGAAAACGCCATTGAAACCCTAAAAGCACTCCTAACCCACCCCAGGGTTGTGGCCCTTGGCGAAATCGGGCTTGATTATTACTACAACAATTCACCGAGGGATGTCCAGATTGGCTGGTTTGAACGGCAGCTTGATTTGGCTGTCAAAATGGACAAGCCTGTCATCATACATGACCGCGAAGCCCACCAGGACACCTTGGACATGTTGAAAAAATACCGCCCTAAAGGCGTAGTTCACTGTTTCTCCGGCAGTGTGGAAATGGCAAGGGAGGTTTTGTCCCTTGGAATGTATATCAGCCTTGGAGGCGCTGTCACCTTTAAAAACGCCAAAAAACCGGTAGAGGTTGCCGCCATGGTAGCTGAAGACCGCCTGGTTTTGGAAACCGATGCCCCATACCTGGCGCCTGTACCCTTTCGCGGCACCCGTTGCCATTCAGGGCTTATCGCTTATACAGCGCAAAAAATCGCTGAAATACGCGGCGTTACTGTTGACCAGCTGCTTGGCAAAACCTGTGAAAATGCCTGTCGCCTTTTCGGGATTACCCTGTAAAAAGCCTGGGGTGTATTCAGCCGGTTTTAACTACCTGTATATCGTCTAACAAATTATACCGAGGGGCGTTGAATTTATGAGGAATAGGGTTAAGTACCGCCGCCGTTTCGGGGACCGCCCTGATGGCAGAAGGCTCAGGACAATCGACCCGCTTTTCAACGTGGCAGCCCATATTATGAAAACCAGGAACGGTGCCGCCAATCATTTTACCGGGACATTAAACATTTCCGAGGTTGAAAAATATATACGGGCAAAAAGGCGGGAAAACATGCCCGGGCTTGGTTTGCTTCACTTTTTTATTGCGGCATATGTCCGGGTTGTATCCCAGAAACCTGCCATAAACCGTTTTGTTGCCGGGCGGAAGATTTACGCCCACACCGATATTTCGGTATGCCTTGCGGTTAAAAAGGAAATGACTGTGGATGGGCAGGAAACCACCATAAAAATCTTCTTTGAGCCTACAGACACCATCGACATAGTTTACCAAAAAGTTCAAAAAACCATCGAGGAGGCAAAGATTAAGGGGGATTCCAACAATACCGACAAGGCTGCCCGGATATTAAACTATGTACCCGGGATACTGTTAAGTTTTGTAATCAAAATTATTGAGTTTCTGGATTATTTCGGGCTGCTGCCAAAAAAGCTGATTGACTTAAGCCCCTTCCACGGAAGCATTTTCATTTCGGATTTGGGCTCCATTGGGCTTCCCCCTGTTAACCACCATTTATACGATTTTGGAACCATTTCCGCCTTTCTGGCATTCGGCACCAGATACCGCGGGGAATCTTCAAGGCTTATGCAGTTTACTCTCACCTTGGACGACCGCATCTGTGACGGCTTTTATTATGCCGGGGTTTTCAAGCTGATTCAGAAGATTTTTAAAAACCCATGGATGCTGGACTCCCCTCCCGAAGAAGTTGTTGAAGATATCCGCTAAACGCTTGATTACATCAAATCGGAAGTTCTCCGCCAAGATAAACAAATTAACATATTAATAATTTTCAAAATATTTACATTTGTACCTCTTGTATTTTTGATATTTTAAGGCTATTATGGATTAGCACTCTACTTTTTAGAGTGCTAATCCATTTTGCTTTCGAGGGATGTTTATGAAAACCAAACAGTTCAAGGCAGAATCAAAACGGCTACTGGAACTCATGATTAACTCAATTTACTCCAACAAGGAGATTTTCCTTAGGGAGCTTATTTCAAACGCCAGCGACGCGATAGACAAGCTCTATTACCGCTCGCTGTCGGAGGGCCTGACTGGTGTAAGGCGTGAAGATTTTTTTATCCGCCTGGATATTGATAAAGAGGCCAGGACCCTTACAATCACCGACAACGGCTGCGGAATGACCATGGAAGAGCTGGAATCCAACCTCGGCACCATAGCAAGAAGCGGCTCACTGGCATTTAAAAAAGAGATGGAATCCAAAGAGGACATCGACATTATCGGCCAGTTCGGCGTCGGTTTTTACTCCGCTTTCATGGTCAGCGAATGTGTTACAGTTATCAGCCGCGCCTATGGCTCGGACGAGGCCTGGCGCTGGGAATCTAAAGGCGTGGAAGGCTATACAATCGAGCCTGCGGAAAAAGACAGCCACGGTACACAGATTATTTTAAAAATCAAGCAAAACGCCGATGAAGAGGATTACGACCAGTATCTTGACACATACCGAATCCGCTCCATTGTAAAAAAATACTCCGATTACATCCGCTATCCGATTTTGATGGACATTGAAAAAACGGTACCCAAAAAAGATGTGGAAGGCGAATATGAAACCGTTACCGAAACTGAGACCATCAACAGCATGGTCCCCCTTTGGAAGCGGAACAAAAACGAACTCAGCGAAGAAGACTATTTTAATTTCTATAAGGATAAATTCTACGATTATGAAAAGCCCGCCCGGGTTATCCACAGCAGCGGAGAGGGCGCCGCGACATATCACGCCCTGCTGTTCATCCCCGGCAGGACCCCCTTTAACTACTACACCCGGGAATATGAGAAGGGGTTGCAGCTTTATGCCAACGGCGTTCTGATTATGGAGCGCTGCCCCGACCTCTTGCCGGACCATTTCAGTTTTGTCAAAGGGCTTGTGGATTCACAGGATTTGTCCCTTAACATCTCCCGCGAAATGCTGCAGCAGGACCGCCAGCTTAAACTCATCGCCCAGAGGATTGAAAAGAAAATCAAAAACGAGCTATCCTCCATGCTTGAAAACGATAGGGAGAACTACGAAAAATTCTTCAAAAACTTCGGGCTGCAGCTTAAATACGGGCTTTACAGCGACTTTGGGATGCACAAGGACGTTTTGAAGGATTTAATCCTGTTTTATTCCTCCACTGAGAAAAAGCTGGTCACCCTGTCCGAATATGCTGGCAGGATGAAGGAAGACCAGAAATTCATCTATTACGCCTGCGGCGAGTCTGTCGAAAAGATAGACAAGCTGCCCCAGACCGAGGTTGTCCGGGATAAAGGGTATGAAATCCTGTATTGCACCGACGATATCGACGAATTCGCCCTGCGCATGCTGCATGAATATGGCGGCAAGGAATTCAAATCGGTATCTTCAGGGGACCTCGGCTTTGAAACATCCGAAGAAAGCGATAACAAAGTTAAAGAAGAGGAAAACAAAAGCCTGTTTGAGAACATGGCAAAGGCGTTGGAAGGCAAGGTAAAAGCCGTAAGGCTTTCAAAGAGATTAAAGACCCATCCCGTCTGCATTTCCACCGAGGGGGCGCTGTCACTTGAAATGGAGAAAATCCTGAACGCCATGCCCACCGAAAACAAGGTTAAAGCCGAACGGATTCTGGAAATAAACGAATCCCACCCCATTTTCCCTGTTCTGGTGCGCCTTAATGATGAAAACCCCGAAAAACTGAAAGATTATGCCCAGCTTTTGTATACCCAGGCATTGTTGATTGAAGGTCTGCCAATTGACGACCCTGTGGACTTTACCAACAAAATCTGCTCCCTTATGGCAGAGGTAAATTAATAACAACCGCAAAAAGCCGCTAGCAAAAACGCTAGCTGTTTTTTCACTCCTGAATTCAAGCATTTTGCGGAAAACCGAATTTAAGGGATATGAAAAACTCACAATGATAAAATTAAATTCTTCACCTCAAAAACCGTAGAATTATATCAGGGCAGAAAGTTCACCACCACAGGCGAGAAGGTTGTGGAACTGCGGTATAACGACAAGGTTATTGGAACTTATAAAGTCACCGTGAATGGGTAAAAAACTGCGAAAAAACTGGCTTAGCACAGCCGCTAAGCCAGTTTTTTACTTCGAAATTTTCGAGATTATTTTCATTGATATGTCCAATGCCTTGACAGAATGGGTCAGGGCGCCGAGGGATATGATATCCACTCCGGTTTCGGCAACTTCCCTGAGATTCTCCTCAGTTATGCCGCCGCTGGCTTCCATCAAAGCCCGCCCGTTGGCAAGCTGAACCGCTTCCTTCATCTGCTCGCAGTTCATGTTATCCAGCATTATGATGTCGGCGCCGGCTTCTATAGCTTCCCTGACCTCGTCCAGGTTTCTGGTTTCCACCTCAAGCCTGACCATATGCCCCAGCCTGCTGCGTATCGCCTTTACCGCGGCTGTAATTCCCCCGGCGGCGTCTATGTGGTTATCCTTGAGCATTGCGCCATCCGACAGGTTAAACCGGTGGTTCTTCCCCCCGCCGACTGTAACCGCATATTTCTGCAAAGCCCTGAGCCCCGGCATTGTCTTGCGGGTATCGGTTATTGCCGCCCTGGTGCCCTTTACAATCTGCACGCACTGATTAGTTTTGGTGGCAATGCCCGACATGTGCTGCAACAGGTTTAACGCTGTCCTCTCACCTTTCAGCAGCTCCCGGGTAGGGCCTTCGATATCGGCTATTTTATCGCCGAAGCTTATCCTGTCCCCGTCCTTTTTGTAAAGGGTGAATTTTACGCTGTCATCCAGCAGTGTGAAAACCCTTATGGCAACTTCAATTCCGCAGAGAACCCCTTCCGCCTTCGCAATAAATGTTGCGGCGCTCCAGGACTCCTCGGGTATCATCAAATCGGTGGTGGTGTCAATGTAGTTTATGTCCTCTTTCAGGGCGGTTTTGATGATATCATCCACATAAAATTTTGGCAGAACCATTAATTCAACCCCTTATAAATATACATATTGTATAATTACAATCTATTCTACAAACCTTAATCAAGCAAATCTTCTTTGCCCTGGTTTTCCAGCACTTCATTAAGAATGATTGTGCAGATGGTGGCAAGGCTTTTTGCCTCAAGGTAATCGGAAGTGACAGCATAATCGCCGTTCCTCAAATCCTCAAGAATTTCCTTAGCCTGAACAATGCCTTCCCTTACCGCTTCATAATCAGGGATTACAAACCACGCCTTCTGCATAATGCTGCGGATAGCGGTGCGGTAACCCTTAGGCAATTGCCTGCTGCCTGCCGGCGGGGCTGGCGGCGGGCCATCGACCCCGCTTTCCTCGTGCCTCATGCGGCGGCTGATATCATAGGTGCATCGGCGGGCAAACACAAGGGCTTCCAGAAGGGAGTTGCTGGCGAGCCTGTTCCTGCCGTGAACCCCGGTATGGGAGCATTCACCCGCTGCGTAAAGCCTATCCACCGTGGTGTCTCCGTAAACATTCACGTCAATGCCGCCCATAAGGTAATGCTGGCAGGGGAAAACAGGGATATATTTCCGGGTGATGTCCACCCCTTCCTCAAGGCAGCGCTTATAAATCATGGGGAAGCGGTTGCGGATGAAATCCTCACCCCTGCCGGTGATGTCGAGGTAGAATTTGTCGCTGCCGGTGCGGGCGGTCTCCAGCATAATGCTGCGGGAAACCACATCCCTGGGGGCAAGCTCGCCCCTTTCATCATACCTGTGCATAAACCTTTCGCCATGGCAATTCAGCAGCAGGGCGCCTTCCCCGCGGACGGCTTCGGAAATGAGGAAACGCTCCCTCCCCTGTGCCGCCGCAAAGGCTGTGGGATGAAACTGAATCAGCCTTAAATTCTTTATCCGCGCGCCAAGTTCATAGGCAAGGGTAATACCGTCCCCGGTGGCTGTGGCGGAGTTGGTTGTGTAAGCGTAAACCCTGCCAATACCCCCGGTGCACAAAATACAGTAGGAGCAGGAAATATACTGAAATTCACCGTTTACCAGCACGCCTGCCCAGAACCCTCCACCGGAGCGGGTAAGGGTAGCAAGATGGGCATACTCCAAAATTTTTATATTCGGCTTTGACCTGGCAGCCGCCAAAAGCTTTTCGGTAATTTCCCGGCCTGTGGAATCCTTATGGTGCAAAATCCTCCTGCGGGAATGGCCCCCTTCCAGGGTCATTGAAATATTCATGGTTTCGTCCCTGTCGAATTCCACGCCCATCTCCTTGATAAGGCGGAGGACGTCCTCAGGGCCTTCGTTCACCAGAATTTCAAGGCTTCGCAGGTCATTTTTATATCCCCCCGCAATAAGGGTGTCGGCAATATGCAGGCGGTAATCGTCGTTGGTTTTATCCACAACCGCCGCCACACCACCCTGGGCTAACATACTGTTGCAGATACCAACCTCTTTTTTGCTCAATACCAGTACACGGACTTCAGGATCAAAATTCAAAGCAGCATACAGCCCGGCAACGCCGGTGCCGGCAATCAGCACATCGTACTCATTCTTCATGTTGCAAGGGACCCTCCGCGTTGAATTGGCATCCTGACACGGATGCAGCTGTTTATATAATTTAAGGCGAGCATTACACCCGCCTTTTGCAGGCCAAATCCTGCCCTTTATCTAAACCTTTTCAGCAGATTTTCAATCTTTTTACGAGGATCGATAATCGTGCTAACCGACACATCGTGATTGAGCGCGGCGATGAAATATGCGATATATTTGGAAACGTCAACTTCATAGAACCACTCGCGGCTCTTGAGGGCTTCGGTGCGGTAGGTGAGGTTTGTGCCAAGCACTCCCGCAATAACCCCTTCCTCATACGCCTTGTCGAATTTCTCAAGCCCGTTGGTGAATATCGCATATGTTGCATAGGCGTAAATATTGCGCGCCTTGCGCTTCTTTAACTCATAGGCAATATCCAGCATGGACTCGCCTGATGAAATGATATCGTCGGCGATAAATACATCCTTGCCCTCTACCGAGTTGCCGAGATATTCGTGTGCAACAATCGGGTTTCTGCCGTTGATTATGGTTGCGTAATCACGGCGCTTGTAGAACATTCCAAGGTCCACGCCCAGAATCGAAGCGTAGAACATATTACGGCTCATGGCGCCCTCGTCCGGGCTTACAACCATCAAATGGTCCCTGTCGGGTTTGATGTCGGGCTTGTTGTTGAACAGTGCCTTTAAAACCTGGTAATATGGAATCACGTTGTCAAAGCCCATAAGCGGCACAGCGTTTTGTACCCTCGGGTCATGGGCATCAAAGGTAATTATATTTGAAACGCCCATATTAAAAAGTTCCTGCAGCGCAACTGCGCAGTCCAGGGACTCCCTGTAATTGCGGCGGTGCTGCCTGCCGCCGTAAAGTATGGGCATAATAACATTGATACGGTGCGCCTTCCCGCCCGCGGCCTGGATAATACGTTTTAAGTCCATATAGTGGTCGTCGGGAGACATGTGGTTCTCGCGGCCGAACATTTTGTACGTAATGCTGTAGTTACCAACGTCCACTAAAATATACAAATCGTCTCCCCTGATACTTGAATGAATAATGCCCTTTGCGTCACCGGAAGAAAACCGGGGGCATTCCGCTTCTACAAGAAAAGTTTCAGTAGGATTATTGCTGTTAGCAGCCCATTCAACAAGATGGCTATTAATTTTATCCCCCAGCTCTTTGCAACCCTGCATTGCAATAAGCTTGAGTGGGGCGACTGCAGTTTCCTGATTGAAAATTATCTCGCCGGCTTTTACGTCTGACAATCCAATTTCCCCTTTTTATTATTCTTAACAATTTAGATTGTACCACAAAACCGATAAAAATGTTATTTTTTGCGGAATTTTTCGTCACGAAAATTTTTCTTAACTCTGAATATTAATATATGGACAATGCACAATTTTAATCTTATAATGTTATACTAAGATTCAAAAAATACTGGAGGATTTGCTGTTGGAAGGATTTGAAACAAACGAAAGGCAGACTGCCCTGCTGGTATCTGTAGATACCGGCGAATTTGACGCGGAAACCTCGATTAACGAGCTTGCGGAGCTGGCATCCACCGCCGGCGCAGAGGTTCGGGGCATGGTAATCCAAAAACGTAAATCCCCCGACACCGCAACCTGCATAGGCGCAGGCAGGCTTCAGGAAATAGCCGAAATTGTAGCAGCCAATGAAATTGATTTGATTATATTCGACCGGGAGCTTTCAGCCAGCCAGATACGCAATATCGAGGATGCCACCAACTGCAGTGTAATCGACCGCACCATGCTAATCCTTGATATTTTCGCCAGCCGTGCCCGTTCCGCCGAAGGGCGCCTTCAGGTGGAGCTTGCACAGCTTGAATATTTGCTGCCGAGGCTCTCAGGAAAAGGGATTGATTTGTCCCGACTTGGCGGCGGTATTGGAACCCGCGGCCCGGGCGAAACCAAGCTTGAAACCGACCGCAGGCATATACGGTGGCGAATAAAGAAGCTAAAGGAAGAGCTTGCCGAAATTGAAAGGCGCCGGGAAAAAGTGCGTTTCCGCCGTAAAAAGGACGGGGTGAACACCGTTGCCCTTGTGGGATACACAAACGCAGGGAAATCCACCCTGATGAACGCCCTGACAAACGCCGGGGTACTGGCGGAAAACAAGTTGTTTGCCACCCTTGACCCTACCGCCCGGGCTTTAAAACTTCCCGACGGGCGCCAGGTGCTGTTAATTGACACCGTCGGTTTTGTCCGCAGGCTGCCCCACCAACTGGTGGATGCTTTCCGTTCAACCCTGGAGGAAGCCGCCCAGGCGGACGTAATCCTCAATATCTGCGACGCATCAAGCCCCGAATTTTTGGAGCATCTTGAAGTTACCAACTCGGTTCTCAGCCAAATAGGCTTTAGCGGCCGCCCTGTTATCCCGGTTTTGAATAAATGCGATATTGCGCCTGCTGATGTTGCAGGGTCTATCCCCCATGCAGTGCGCATCAGCGCACTGACGGGCGAAGGTTTGCCGGATTTATTGTCGGCAATTTCTGCCGCCATGCCGCCGGACAGGAAAAAGGTAACCCTCCTTTTCCCCTACAACAAAGGCAACCTTGCCCAGCAATGCCGGCAGGAAGGCGCCGTGGAAAAAGAGGAGTTCACTCCCGAGGGAATTTTGATGAGTGCAACCATCGGCTCCCGCCTTTTGGAGTTATTCAGGGATTATATTGTCGAATAATACGGGAAAACCCACGCAGTTAACACTGCGTGGGTTTTTTGCAAAATTACTTCAGTTCTACTTTTGCGCCGGCTTCTTCCAGCTTCTTCTTGATCTCTTCGGCTTCTTCCTTTGATACGCCTTCCT
>ENA-UPSB01003636-UPSB01003636.1-bioreactor-metagenome-genome-assembly--contig:-NODE-3636-length-11582-cov-5.333825_pt1 | contig 11582 bp, 13 predicted proteins | sample MGYA00238182_ERZ773286 | MGnify/ENA primary metagenome ERZ773286 (study PRJEB29026, sample SAMN07631240) | bioreactor metagenome | isolation source: Switchgrass digestor | place: USA: Dartmouth... | reverse complement strand
CCTCATCGCCGTGCAGGATCCGCCCGGCCAGGTAGCGCCCGTCGGGGGAGAGGGGGCCGGCGTACGACGCCCGGGCCGGGAGCACCCGCAGCGCGTGGCGCGTGAGGTCCCACTCCTGCAGCTTCTCCCACCCGGCCACGACCAGTCGGTCGGGGAACCAGTGGTAGCCGTCGATGTACGGTGACTCCAGCAGGTCCGTTTTCAGCGCCTCACCTGTGGCGGTGTCGATCAGCCACACGTCCATTTCGTAAGGGCTGTCGGGCCGGAGGGCCTCCATCACGACCCACCGGCCGTCCGGGGAGAGCTGGGTCCACCAGATGTCGACCGGCGCCGGACCGAGGTCTTCCTCCCGCCCCGTGGCGGGGTCGAGCGCGCGGAAGCGGGGCGGTTCGCCGGCGTGGAGGTTGAGGATCCCGCTGCGGGTGGTGAGCCCCCGTTCGTCCTGGATCCACCTCAGGTCCACGAAGAGCGCCGGCGGAGGCTGCGGGAGGTCCACGACCAGGGTGCGCGGGCCGTCCCAGGAGAGCTGATAGGGAATGGGTTCCCGGTCCTTGCGGACCGCCACCAAGGGCCACTCGAAGGCGTCCTCCGCCTGCCGGGCGCCGTGGGGAGAGAGCGGGTGGCTGAAGGTGACCCGCACGCGGGCGGGGCCCGCGGGCAGGTACTCGCCGGGTTCGTGAGGACGCCACGGCCCTTCGCCCGCCTGGACCTCGACGGTCACGTTCGGGCTGGCCTCACGAAGCAGGCGGAAGCCCAGGTCGGCCTGAGCCCCACCCTCGCCCACGGGCCCCCGCAGGCGCACGATGGTCTCGGTGCCGGGCTGGGCCGGGGCCAGGTACACGGTCAGCTGCTCCCCGGTGAAGTCGCGCAGCACGTACTCGCTGCCGCTGACCGCCAGCGACGAACGAATGGTGTCCTCGGGGAGGCCGGGCGGGAAGCGGAAGATGACCCAGGTCTCCTCGGCCGGGGCCACCGCCGTGCAGAGCCCCTCCGTCACGGCGTTGACCTCGAACTGACCGAAAGGCCGCACGTCGACCTCCGCGCTTGGCCGGCACGGGGGCTCGCCGAGGCCGGGGATGGGGGCCGGCGGCTGCCCCGGCGGCGCGGTGTCGGACGCGGGTCCGGAGTCCGGCTCCGGCGATGCGGCGGGCGTCTGCACGGTGGTTGCCGGGTCGGGTACGGGCAGGTCAACGGGGCCCGGGGACTGGGCCCCCGATGTGCAGCCGGCCAGCGCAAGCGCCCACAGCAGGAGCTCTGCAACCAACTTCCGACCGTGTCGTCGCACGGAAGTTCCTCCTCTCACCTGAGCATCAGCCCGTTCGTGAGCCCACGCCAGCGGCAGGCTCCCGCCGACGATCCGGGCCTCTTCGAGCGGGCCCGGCCCGACGTGAAGCCCGGCGGATCGTTCCGCTAGTTCGACGTGCGTCGCTTGTGCGAGGTTGCAGGCTGGGCAAGGGGCTGCGCGGACGGCCGCGGCCGTAGCGCGGAAGAGGCCCGCTTCGTCCCAAGGGCAGGGAGAGGGGGTGCCCGCGATGCGCGACCGCCGGATGCTTACGGTGTTTGCCCTGATGCTGGCCAGCTTTCTGACCGCCGTCGACGTCACCATCGTCGACACGGCGATGCCCCGGATCGTCGGCGCCCTGGGCGGCTTCGCCCTGCTCACCTGGCTCGTGTCGGCCTACATGCTCACCTCCACCGCCACGATGCCGGTCTACGGCAAGCTGGCGGACCTCATCGGCCGGAAGAAGACGTTCACCATCGGCGCGGTGATCTTCGTCACCGGCTCCGCCCTGTGCGGCGCGGCCCGGTCAATGGAGGCGCTGATCCTCTTTCGCGCCCTGCAGGGGCTCGGCGCCGGCGCGATGCAGCCCACCGTGCAGACCATCCTGGGCGACATCTTCAGCCCGGCGGAGCGGGCGAAGGTGCAGGGCTGGTTCTCCGCGGTGTGGGGCTTCTCCGCCCTGGCCGGCCCGCTGGTGGGCGGGCTGATGGTCGACTACCTCAGCTGGCGTTATCTCTTCTATATCAACCTGCCGTTGGGCGCCCTGGCCCTGTTCATGGTCTGGCGCTGCTTCGACGAGCGGGTCGCGCGGCGGAAGGCGCGGGTGGACTACCTGGGGGCGGTGACCCTGACCGGCGGCATGGCCCTGCTGCTGCTGGTGCTGCTCACGGGCGGCAGCCAGCTGCCCTGGGGCTCGCCGCAGATCATCGGGATGTCGACCGGCGCCGCGGTGCTCCTGCTGCTCTTCCTCTGGACGCAGGGCCGGGCCCTCGACCCCATCCTGCCGCTGCGGCTCTTCCGAATTCCCATCATCGGCTGGGGCAACCTGTCCTCCCTCATGGTGGGCGGGGTGATGTACGGCACCTCCGTGTACCTGCCGATCTGGGCGCAGGGGGTACAGGGCTACTCGGCCACCCGGTCGGGGGCCTCGCTGCTCTGGCTCTCCATCGGCTGGCCCGTCGCAGCGGTGCTGGGCAGCCGGCTGATCGTGCGCTTGGGGGTGCGTCCCTCGGCTCTCCTGGGGCTCGGGCTCAACCTGGCCGGTTCGGCCGGGCTGGTGGCGCTGGCGCGCACCATGGCCGAGATCCCCGAGGTGCTGCTCGCCCTGGTCACCTTCGTCATCGGCGCCGGGATGGGCTTCTCGACCCTGGCCTTCATCCTGGGCATCCAGTCCTCGGTGGACTGGGCGCAGCGGGGTGTGGCGACGGCGTCGTTCCAGTTCATCCGCACCCTGGGCGGCATGATCTGGGTCTCGGCCATGGGCGGCGTGATGAACGTGCACCTGCTGGGGCGGCTGCAGCAGATCCCCGGCGTGGACGCCCGGACCACCGCAGAGGCGGGGCAGTGGGCGAACCGGCTCCTGGACCCGGCCGGCCGGGCGGCGCTGGGCCCGGAACTGCTCGGGGCGATGCAGGATGCCCTGGCCGCCGCCCTGCGCAACGTGCACCTGATGATGCTGCTGGCGGCCCTGCTGAGCCTCGCTGCGGCGCTCCTCATCCCGAACCTGCGGTTTGCGCCGGAGCGGCCGCAGGAGAGCCCGGCGGATTAGAGCTTGCTGCCGCTGCATGAACGACCCCTGACCGCTCTGCGCGGCCGGGGGGCTGCATCGCAGCCAGCGGAACCCGCACGGACTGTCGATGCAGGTTCCGGCGCCCGTGTGGCGAACGATAATTCGCGAGAGGGGGCGAGGGCAGTGGCGAACGAGAAGCCGGGCGGGGGCGACCGGGAGAAGACTCCTGCGCCGCAGAAGTTCACGGTGGGGTGGATGGAGGAGATCATCCAGGAGGCCATGCGGAGGGGCGAGTTCGCCAACCTGCCGGGCAAGGGAAAGCCGCTGGACCTCACCAAGGACGAGCCCGACCCGTACGCGAAGGAGGGCTCGTGGCTGGTCAACAGGATCCTGCGGGAGAACAAGGTGGCGCCGCTCTGGATCGAACTGGAGAAGTCCATTCGGGAGGACCGGGAGTGGCTGGCGACCCACCCGAAGGACCACCCCGAGCGGCAGGTGCGCATCCAGGAACTGAATGAGAAGATCATGCTCTACAACCTGAACAAGCCGCGGGGGATCGTCGACAAGCTCCGGTACCGCGAATGACGGCCCGCATCCGCATCACGGGCAGGAAAAGACCCGGGGAGGCAGATCCCCGGGTCTGGCGCGTCATGGCTCGTCCTGAGGGGTGGGATCGGTCCCGCTTCCCAAAGCCCGCCTCAGTTCGGGCAGGTTGCGGAGTGCCTCCAGCCCCTCACCGCTGACGGCGGAGACCGGATAGTAGGGCGGTTTGACCCCGATGCTCTGCAGCAGGCGCCCTGCGCGGTCCAGGTCGGCCGCGGGCAGGTCGATCTTGGTGATGATGCCCCGCACCGGCTGACCCCGCCGGCGCATCTGCATCAGCGACTCCCGCAGGACGCCGGGTATGCGGGCGGTGGCGTCCTGCAACACCCAGATCGCCTCGGCCTCAGGGGCCGAGCTGACCAGCGCGTGGTAGAAGAGGGGGCGCTGGCAGAACTCGCCCGGGAGGTCGATGGCAAAGGGGCCGTACTCGATCGCCTGGGTCTTCTTGTACACGAGCGACTGCCCCATGATGGCCTGCAGCAGGGTGGTCTTGCCGTACCCCGTTCCGCCGACCACGATGATGGCCCGTCTGCGCATCAACTACGACGCCTTGGTCTCTTCGCTGGTCTCGCTGCTGCCGCCCAGCCGCGTCGCGATGGGCATGGCCACCAGGAGGGCGGTGATGCCGGCGACCAGCTTGCCGACGATCATCGGGAAGATCATGTCGGGCTCCACGCCGGCGGTGAAGCCCAGGTGGTCGCCGAACGCGAAGGCGGCGCTGACGGCGAAGGCGCAGTTCAGGATCTTCCCCCGGTTGTCCATGTCCTTCATCATGTTGAACATCGGGATGTTGTTGGCCAGGGTCGCCACGAGGCCGGCAGCCGCGACCTCACCCATGCCCATGGCCCTGCCCAGCGATGCCAGCGGCTTGGCGAAGACCTTGGTGATGAACTTGACCATCGGGAACGCGCCCGCCAGGACGATGGCGATGGAGCCGACGATCTGCACGCCTTCCCAGATCGGGGTCATGCCCGGGATGATGACGATGCCGGTCAGGGTCTCCCAGATGATCGCGGCCAGTGCGACGGTGATCAGGATCACGACACCCTTGCCGAAGATGTTGAAGCCGTTGATCATCTTCTCGGGGATGCGCCAGAGTCCGATTGCAATCAGGACGGCCACGATGGTGACCGGAATCATGTTCATCACCAGGAAGCCGATGGGCCATCCGGCCACGAGTCCGCCGACGACACAGCCGAGCGGGATGGTGACGAAACCGGCCAGCATGCCGGTGGCCAGGTAGCGGCGGTCCTCAGGCCGGATGATGCCCAGGGCGACGGGGATCGAGAAGACGATGGTCGGGCCCATCATGGAACCGAGGATGATGCCCGCATACTGTGCGGCCTCGGGAGTCAGGGCCAGCTCCTTCGCCAGCGGGTAGCCGCCCATGTCGATCGCGAGCAGCGTGGTGGCGAACATCGAGGGGTCGGCGCCCAGGGCCTGGTAGACCGGAACCACCACGGGCCGGAGGACATCCGCCAGCACCGGGGCGATAGACACCACACCGACCATCGCCAGGGCCAGCGGCCCCATGGCGTTGATGCCGTTCTCGAACTCTTCGCCCAGGCCGTACTTGTTGCCAATGATCCGGTCGATGGCACCCAGGACCATGAAGATCATCATGATCCAGATGATGACAGTGTTAATTACACTCACGGTCTGTCCCCCTTCCCACTACAGCCTCTGATCTGCGATCTGTGCGGCTCCAGGGTGCGGCAGGATCATCTCGACTTCCTCGTGGGGCCGCGGGATCACGTGGACGGAGATGAGCTCGCCGATGCGCTGTGCGGCCGCCGCACCGGCATCGGTGGCGGCCTTCACCGCGCCGACGTCTCCCCGGACCATGACGGTGACCAGTCCTCCGCCGACGAGGACCTTGCCGATCAGGCGGACGTTCGCCGCCTTGACCATGGCATCCGCCGCCTCGATGGCGCCGACCAGCCCCTTGGTCTCAATCATGCCGAGCGCTTCCATGGTTCACTGCACCTCCTTACCTCTCTTCTCCCAGCTCGGCGAGCACTGCCCGGACGACCTGCTCCCGCTGCTCGGCAGGAAGCCCCGGGGCCAGCTCTGCCACGATCCCCCGGACCCGGTCGCCGACCGACTCTTCCCGGGGCTCGGGAGGCGGCGGCGGGCCGTGCCGGATGTGGAAGCCAAGAGCCATCATGAGATCCCGGGCGCCGGGCGTGATGATGGCGTCCGGCGGGACCTCCAGGCAGTGCACGCCCTGGTAGTGGAGCGAAAGGATCTCCTGCGGCGTCACCAGCCGTCGCTTCATACTGGAATCCCTCCCTCCGGCTCGTCACAGGAGCGTCTTGATCAGGTCGGGGTGCAGGTTCGGAATCACGACCTTGTCCACCAGCATACCGGGTGCGAGCGTGTTTACACCGGCGTCGATGGCCGCCTGCACGGCGCTGACCTCACCGGCCACCACGAAGTACCCCTTTCCGCCGTACCCGATGCCGGGGCGGATCTCCAGCAGGGAGACGCGGCTCGCCTTCACCGCAGCGTCGGCCGCCACGATGGCGGAGGCGACGGTGAAGGTCTCCGCCGCGCCCACGGCCCGCAGTTCGAGCAGGTCGTGGACCCCGGTGAGGTGGAAGGCGGGGAGGACAGACGGATGCACGTTGGGCAGGAGCAACTGGTCGGCCAGGAGGTCGCCGGCCTCCGCAACCCCGGCCTGCATCGAGGCGCGCACGGCGCCCACGTCGCCGCCCACGATGGTGATGTACTTACCGGGGCAGATCGTCCGGCTGACCAGGAGCTCCACCTCTGCGGCCTTGACCATGGCATCCGCGGCGCGCACCCCGGTGGGAAGACTCAGGACCTCGATCATGCCGATGGCGAGGGCCACGTTACTCACCTCCCGGCTCGGTCGCGCAGGCGATGCGGATCGCCTGGCCGGTGATCTCGACGACGGTTCCGCTGACACTGGCGTGGACGGCCGCACCCAGCTTGCCCTCGGGCGGCCGGCCGATGAGCTGGCCGGCGGTGACCCTGTCGCCGGCGGAGACCACCGGCTCGGCCGGCGCACCGATGTGTTGCAGGAGCGGAATGCGCACTTCGGAAACGGACAGGGCAGTTTCGACCAGCGGCGCCTTCCGGTCGTACTGCGCCACGCCGAGGCGCTCCTTCACCCGCTGCGAGGCGACCATCCGCTCCCGCTGGAACGGGTGTACGCTCCGTTCGGGGGTGGCGCCCTTCTGGTACCGGATGCCCTGTCCCGACAGTTCCTTCTTGATCCGGATGACTGCCTGGCGGGGCATCAGCAGCTCGGGACAGGAGAAGGCCTCGCACAGGCCGCATTCGCAGCAGAGGTAGGCCCCCATCAGGACCGTCGGGTCGTCCAGGCCGTAGTTCGTGTGCAGCATGGCCTTGTGCGGCATGATGTGATGGCCGAGGAGGTAACGGGGGCAGAGCTCCGTGCAGAAGTGGCACTGGATGCACACCGAGGTCTGCCGGATGTTGACCTCCTCCGGGTGCATCAGCCGCTCCACCCACCGCAGGTCCCTCGGGAGCACGATCACGCCGCCGGTCCGCTTGGTGACCACCTCGCCGGGTTCCGCCAGGTGGCCCATCAGGACCCCGCCCACCATGATCACGTAGTCGTCCACGGTGGGGCCGCCGGCCAACTCCACCAGGAGTTCCACCGGCACGCCCACGGGCACCGCGACGGAGACGGGGTTTCTCACCGCGCCGCCCACCGTCAGGTACTTCATGGTGACCGGCCGTCCGTGGTCCACGGCCCCGGCGACGTTGACGAGCGTCTCGACGTTCTGCACAACCACCCCGACGTCCAGGGGGATGCCGCCTGCGGGCACGACCCTGCCCGTCACCTGCTGCACGATGACCTGCTCGTCGCCCGCCGGGTAGAAGTCGTTCAGCGGGAAGAGTTCGATCCCCGCCCGGGCGGCCGGCTCCGCGAGGGCCGCACGGGCCGTGGCGTACTTGTCCTTCAGGGCGATGACCACGCGTTTGGCCCCGGTGGCTTCCCGCGCCAGCGCCAGCCCCCGGATCAGCTCCTCCGCGTGCCGCTCCATGAGCGCCTGGTCGGCGTAGAGGAGGGGTTCACACTCTGCACCGTTGGCGATGAGCCATTCGGCCCGCCCCTTCAGCTTCACGTGGGTCGGGAAACCGGCGCCGCCGGCCCCGACGACGCCCGCATCCGCGACCCGCTTCAGGATGGCCTCGGCGTTCATTCACCGGCCCCCTCTCCGTTGGCGGCTCCTGCGGCGGGCGGGCGCACGGTCTTCTCCCATTCGACGGTGTCGACGATGGCGACGACCACCGCGTCGATCGGCGTCTCATCCCGGTCCGTGGCCTTGCGGGCCGAACTCCCGCTGACCACCAGCACGGTCTCGCCGATACCTGCGCCCACCCGGTCGCCGACCACGATGCTGCTGCCGCTGGGGGTCCCGTCGACCTCGATGGGCTGGACGATGAGCAGCTTCAGGCCGGTCAGCGCCTCCTCCTTGCGGGTCGCCCAGATGTTGCCGATGACCTTAGCCAGTCGCATGTGCGTCCCCCCCATCGGGGCCTACCAGCGCCACGCCGTGGTTGCGGCACAGGTCGCGCGCCAGCGGCGTCACGATCGCCCCGGCCGCAACGAGGACGCTCCGCGCGCCCCGCTTCACGGCCGCCTCCACGTCAGCAGCCGTCACGAGCCTGAGCGGTGCCGGGGCCGGCTCCGTGCCTGCGGACGTTGATGAGGCCGCAGCCCAGGCCGGGGCCGCCATCCACGCCGCGGGCGCCGCAGGGTCCGGAGCCGTTGCCGCAACTGCGGACCAGGGCGGAGCCGGAGGAAGCCCGGAGTCCGGCGCCGGGTTCGTCACCGGCGCACCGGACCGGCTGAGGCAAGCCCCGACGATGTCCCCGATGGGGACGGTCAGCACGCCGAAGGTCCGCAGCCGCTCGATGTGGCCGATCAGCACGGAGCGGTAGGGCTGGTTGGTCGTGTTCGGGACGGCGGAGTCGGGGCACACGACGACCCGCCGGTTCATCAGCAGGGCCGCGGCCAGCAGGTTGGTCGCCGGGGTGTCGCGGATGCCCAGGGCCCACTTGGCCGCCGTGTTCTGCGTGAGGAGGGGCACCGCGACGACGTCGGCCCAGTGGACGGCCTCGTAGATCGCCTCCTCGGTCGGATCGTGCAGCATCTGGCCCGCCGCCGCGAGCTTTTCCAGGCGGGCGGAGCCCAGCACGGTCCGCGCCGAGGCGGTGCACAGGATTCGCACCTGTGCCCCGGCCGCCTTCAGCTGGCCCGCCACCGCGACGGCGTCGTCCAGGTTCTGATCGCCGCCCGTGTAGACCAGCAGTGCCTTGGGGCCCTGCGCCTCCGCAGGAGCCGGACCGGGGCCGGACGCTCCGCCGAGCCGGAGCTGTCTCAGCACTTCACACGTGATCTGCCGGATCAGTTCCTCGTCGGTCATTGATGCTCACCTGCCTCTGCGGCCGCCATGGCGATCCCCAAAGGGGTGACCAGCAGCGGCTCGTCAGGCCTGATGACGGTACGGCCCAACTCCTTCTCCAGGACCTGGTCAAACCCGGTGAGCTTGGCCGTGCCGCCGACGACGACCACCGTCCCGACGTCGTAGGGGGCGATGTGCCGCTGGACGATGGAGCCCACCTTCTGGATCACCGGCGTGACCAGCCGCAGGATCTCCCGGTGCCGGGAGGGATCCTTCTTCATCTCCTCTGCCTGGTGGAAGGGGATCTGGTGGGCACCGGCGACAACCAGGGTGAAGTGGGTGCCGCCCGTGGGCTCGTCGGCGGTGTGCACCACACAACCGTTCTGGAGGACGGCAATCCCCGTGGTGCCGCCGCCCACATCCACCACCGCGCCGTTGGTCAGCCCGAGGACGCGGTTGGCGGCGTCGACTTCGTCCACCATGGCGAGGACCTCGAATCCGGCCCCCTCCGCCACGTACCGGTGGGTCTGGATGTCCCGGCTGCCGGTACCCGGCGGATACGCAGCCGCCCCGTAGAGCAGTTCCTGTCCCAGCCGTTCCTCCAACTGGGCCTTCAGTCTGCGCACGATGTTGACTGCCGAGACGAAGTCCACGACCAGCCCGTCGCGCACCACCTCAGCGAAGGTGCAGGCGGCGTCCACCGGGTTGCCCCGGGCGTCCACCACCGTGAGCACCACGTACGCCGTCCCCAGGTCGATGCCGGTGTACAGCGTCCCGTTCGGGGGCTGGGGCCGTTCCGCCATGCGGCGGGTCAGGGCGCCCACCAGGCGATTCGCACGCTCCAACGAAACCGCGTGATGATCGGTCATGCCTTGATCAACACCACCGTGTCACCCGTACGCAGGCCAGCGGCGTTGGCCTCGTCGGTGTCGATGTGAAATTCGAGCTGGTAGTTGGGACTCACCCGCACGAGCACGTCGCCGAACACGGTGCGCCGGGGCCCCTCCGTCGCCGCCACCCACACGAGCTCGCCGTCGCGCACACCGAAGCGGGCGGCATCCTCCGGCCGCATGTGGATGTGCCGCTGGGCCAGGATCACCCCCGACGGGACCGTGACGGACCCGGCGGGGCCGACCAGCGTCAGCGAGGCGCTGCCCTCATGCTTGCCGGACTCCCGGACGGGCGGCTGCACGCCCAGCGCAATGGCGTCGGTGGCGGAGACCTCCACCTGGGTGGCGCCCCGCGCCGGACCGAGCACCCGGACCCCGGCGATGGCCCCCTTGGGGCCCGCGATCAGCACCCGCTCCCGGCAGGCGAACTGTCCGGGCTGGCTCAGGGGCCGGTCGGGGGTGAGCTCGGCACCCGGGCCGAAGAGGGCCTCCACGTGCGCGGGCGACAGGTGCACGTGCCGCGCAGACACGCCGACGGGGATGCGCCCCGGGCCGGCGCCGGGCACGTCACCGCTCACCACCGCTGGTTCCCCCCTTCTGCGCGAGGTGCTGCATCATCAGGATCCAGATGGCGCTGGAGAGCCGGTTCAGGGCCTGGATGATGTCCAGCCGCTCGGGCGGCGCGTCTTCCTGCCAGAAGGCCTGTACGGCCGCCAGCTCGGTCTCCCGCACCTGCGTGCGGAGCAAGTTCAGCCAGAGCATCATCTCCCCGTGTTCGACCACCGGGGCGGTGTGCGGTACGCCGAAGTACTTCTGCGGGTAGTGGGACCGCTCACGGAGCTGCGGGGCGTCCAGGCCGAAGAGCTGAATCGGCGGCAGCGGCTCGTCCATGACCTCCGCACGGACCATCTTCCGGACGAAATCGAGCACCTCGCCCAGGTTCCGGTCCAGCTCGGCCAGCCCTTCCGTGCGTGCCCGGTTCTGGGCCAGCAGGATGTAGGCCTCGAGGCTGTCCAGCTTGCCGCGGAACCGGATGCGCGGGTGGGTCTTGGGCACCATGAGCTTCCCGCGCAGGTGGGTCAGCTCTTCCGGCTTCGTCTGCGGGGTGAAGGTCTGCGGGACCGGGGCCTGCGCAGCCGCCTGCCCGGGGGCGCCCGCCGGGGCCGCAGCCGGGGCCGGTGCGGGGGCGGGGGCGCCTGCCGGCGGCGCCGGGGGCGTTGCCACCGCAACCGCCGGGGATCGGGAGGGGCCGGCAGGCTCGCCGAAAATCAGCTTGATGCGGCGCTCCTGGAGGAACTGCCGCGCTGCGGGCGTGATCAGCGTGCCGGGGGGAACGGTGACGGACTCGATCTCCCCGCGCTCGCGGATGAGCTGCCGCAGCTCGAGTTCAGTCAGTGCAGCCACTGGCTTCACCTCTCATCCTCGCAGAGGTGCGAGGACCGCATTACCCCTTCTGGGGAAGGATCATCTCGACGTCGCCGTGCGGCCGCGGGATCACGTGGACCGAGATCAGCTCGCCGATGCGCTGCGCCGCCGCCGCACCGGCGTCGGTGGCCGCCTTGACGGCGCCCACGTCGCCGCGCACCATCACCGTGACCAGGCCGCCGCCGACCAGCACCTTGCCGATCAGCGTCAAATTGGCGGCCTTCACCATCGCATCAGCAGCCTCGATC
>ENA-UPSB01003632-UPSB01003632.1-bioreactor-metagenome-genome-assembly--contig:-NODE-3632-length-11596-cov-7.867776_pt1 | contig 11596 bp, 10 predicted proteins | sample MGYA00238182_ERZ773286 | MGnify/ENA primary metagenome ERZ773286 (study PRJEB29026, sample SAMN07631240) | bioreactor metagenome | isolation source: Switchgrass digestor | place: USA: Dartmouth... | reverse complement strand
CCTTCCGCGAGGATAGGATACCGCGATCGGACCGTTTCGTTCTTGACTGAAATTGAGCATTTTCCGAGAGAAGATAATATGGCAGAGGGAGATTCAGGATCTCAAAGCGAAAAACCTCTCGACTAACGGAAGGCTCTGGGATAGCCGCGAGGTTCATTTCCATACCGAGTACAGAACGAATGGGGGCTACTAATTGGACGAACAACTCCGATTCTCAAGTGCCGGCGAGTTTAGGCAGTGGCTTGCTGAGCACCACAATAGAAGCCAAGGCGTTTGGCTTGTATTCGGAAAGACGCCGGCCGTAAAGACTCTGAAGGCGGACGAGGCGCTGGAAGAGGCCCTGTGCTTCGGATGGATAGACGGCCAGATCAAGAGCATTGACGAGAACTGCTACATCAAGCGGTTCACCCCTAGACGAAAGGGCAGCGTGTGGTCTGAGAGGAACCGCAAACTCGCCGGCAAGCTCATCGAGGAGGGCCGTATGGCTGAACCGGGTTTTGACGCAATCGAAGAGGCCAAGAAGGCCGGGACATGGGACGCTCCCAAGCAGAGCCCTATATCTGACGAACAGATCGACATTCTGACCGAGGCCTTGAGGGGTTACGAGCCCGCGTTTACCAACTTTCAAAACATGTCTCCGTCGGTGAGGAGGACGTACACGGCGCACTATCTCGACGCGAAAACAGAGAGCACCAGAGCCAGGAGACTTCAGCAGATCGTGAGCCGCCTCAACGAGAACAAGAAGCCCATGTGAGGGCGCCGGCCTGCCGCCGGGTGACATCCGGTCGCTCTACCCGAGGCGAATCGGATACACGGCCGTCCAGCACCCTTGCCTGGGCGTTCTGTTGCGCGTGTTGTTGAGTTCCTTATTGCTTCTGACGCGGGCAACCCTCCCAGCGCGTAAGGTCTCTTAGCATTTCGCGGAGCTCGTCGAGGAACTTATCAGCCTCGCGTCGGACATGGTCGAGCAAGAGGGGAGTCGGTAGCGCGCTCAGAAGTCTGCAGAGAACCGCTAGCTCGTAAGCGGTGGCCTTGAAATTCCGGAGTTCAGTAACTCTCTCTAGTAACGTCTCGGTAAACCGAATGACTGCGTTGAAGGTCTGCGGTCGGGACAGGGCCATTGACTCGAGGTCTCGGGCGGTTTCCAAGAGGTTTGAGAACTCAACGCGAGTCGCGTGAGCTTGGGCCAACAACTCTTTTTCTGAGGGGTCTAGTAATCCGATGATGAACTCGATGTGCTCCTTCATCTGCCGCAGCCAAAAAGATTGCTCCGCGAGGATGGCGACCAGTGGGTCCGAGGCCATCGCGATACCCCGGAGGAACTCGAGAAAATGAATCGCCTCTCGCGTGATATGGGCCAGGAGCAGCGGATAGAGATTCGCGCCCGGCAACTCGCACTGAACCATCAACCTGAGGAGGGAATGCTTAAAGGCTATCAGGGCCTCCACTGCCCTCACAAGCTCAGCCAGAAGGGCCTGGTCCACCACCGCGACGCATTCCACCTGGTCTTGAAGCCCTTGAAAGAGGTCGTAGAATCTCCCGGCTTCAGCTATAAGGTCGGGCCTGTTGCAAGGCAGGCCAAGTTGAATGAAGAGAGCATGCTCTTTCAGAATCCTCACCCAAAACCGGATTTCCGCTAAGATCCTCTTGCGGTCCGACACTTGGTCAAAGATGCCTGTTGCTTTCGCGTCGTCCATGGGTTTCAACCTCCAATGGATTGATAGGGGCATGTTGTTATCGTAAACAGGTTATGTAAAGTTACGGACGATGGTGCGCCTCTACAGGAGAAAACGCCGCTCCAGTCCACCCTGCAAGGGATTGCCCGCGACGCTAATCAAGCTACCTAAAGAGGAGTCCTATTGCGGTTGATGGAGGAGGATATACGCGCGATGTCCTAACATGTCCCAACGCGACTCGCCTACAACCGTCAGAAACACGTCTGAGTAAACCTCCGTTGTCAGGTCACGAGCGGATCCCTCGTAGATGACTGTCTCGTTTCCCGCGGTATCAACCGCGAAGACGCGGGACCCTGCCTGAGTGCGTAGGACGTAATACGAAGTGTCTCCGATGGTCCCGCACGGACATGCGACGTCGAGGCGGTTGGAAGGCTGCGACAGAGGGGTTATCTCGCCGTCCAAGTTGATCCGTACGCCGCGCCTATCTGCCGAGGGCTCCCAGTAGTCCGGGTAAAACCATATTTCCAAGGCAGTGTCGTTTTCCGTCCAGCTCATGGACGCGGATATGGCGTTGGGCTGGTCGGTTAGAGAAGCCAGTTGGTAGGGGTCTTCATGAGCGGCATCCTGCACCCAGACCTCTTTGAGCTCACAGTAGAAACCCTGCCAATTCCACGGAGACACGGGGTCGGACGAACCCTTTGACACGGACACCAGCGTATATGCCAGTTTATCCGCGTTGTCTGTCCAAGCCCATGCACCGATGGTCGCGCCCGGGTGCTCAAGTTCGCGGCGCAGCGTTCCATCGGGGGAGTAAAACTGGAGCTTCTGGAAACCGACCGCGAAACCTGAATCGCTGCCTACATGTTCCTTATCCGCGAGGCCGACGGTCAGCAGTTCGTCTGAGGTCCACGAGAGAAAGAACGGGATCACAACATCAGAGCCCTGAACGTTGGGGTCCATATAGTTGCCCGGAAAAGGGATGTCGGTCCTCACACCAGTCTTCATATCGTACACGACCAGGGAAAGCCCATCTTCCTCCCATGCGACATCAGCCGCGTACCAGCCCGAAGGCGAGAAGCGCAAGTTGAAAAGATCGTATCCGGGTGGGCGGATGTCTTCGGCAAGTCTAACGGTTTCTCCGGTAACCAGGTTCACTCGCCAAAGGCTATCTGGGTCTCTCACGATGACATCGTTTCTGTCTTTGGTCACGTGCTTGTTCGACACCCGCCACCGTCCGGACCTCAAGAACGCTACGCTTCGCGTTTCTCCTGTAGCGACGTCAGCCTCAGCGAACCAGAACCCGCAGTCTTCGGCGTCTGGACCTGGACCCGGCTGATACCCGCTTACGTAAAACCGCACCTTGTGTTGGTCGGGAGCCCAGCTTAGGAGGTGAAGGTAGGTGGGCGGGACCGGAGTTTCGGGCTCATAGAGGATGTACAGAGGCTTAAGCTCGGAACCGTCTCGCGAGACGACCCAGATCCCCGCGTGTCCTGTAGACTCACAGGCGATGAACGCCATGTACTTGCCGTCATCGCTCCAAACACCGTAGGGCCACGACAAATCGCAGAACGGACCGACCTTAGACACTTGTCCTTCCCGGGACACCTTCGGCAGCCACTCGGGCGGGGTATTCTCGTCGAAGTCTGGTTCCCCGCGCCTTTCCATGAAACTCAACGGTTTCGTGACCGACTTTCCCAATTCCAGCCTGTACGACTCTCTGAAACTCCACAACCCCGACTTGCCCTCGTTGTCTTTGACCTTCACTTTGTATGTTATATCTACTTTCGCGTATGGCTCCGCCGAATGGCTTCTCAGTTCCGCAAGGTGGAACTGGGGATCGGACGCCAAAGAAAACTCCATTTCATCGCTTTCCCAGAGTATGGACTCCCAGGACTCCATCCGCGTGTCAAAAGGATTGCTCGGATAGTTGCTTTCCCCGGTACCGTTGGTCTCGTTCTCCAAGCAAACGTCGGGGATTAACGCGGCGATCGTTTCCTGGTCACCCTCCCATGCCGCTCTGAACACCTCTTCTGATAATTGCGCGGCGCGCTCTATGAGTTCTTTGTCAGCGATGGCGAGGCGCGCGATGTACTGGACGTGGATCGGCTTGAGAGTGGCGAGCGTCTCTTCTGGAGTGTCCCACAGGACGTAAACTGACAAGCAATAGTCGTCTTTGTCCCAGCGTGGGATGTCCTGCGGGTTGAGGCCTTCAGCTTTCCGGTTCGCGCCCTCAAGGGGGACGGTCCAGCTCAACGTCATTTCGTTTCCCACAAGAGGTGTGTAATACAAGGCCGCGGAGTCCCAAGTGAAAGAGTACAAGGGCTCCCAAGCGTCAGGGTCCGTAAACACCGAGGAATCGAACAGCTCCAAAAAAACTGATTGAGGCTTTCTTGGGCATCCCCTAAGGGTGAATTGGAGAGTTTCGCCGGGAGCTGTCGCCGCTACGTAAGCCGGTTCCGGCGACGTCTCTTTCCGTTCGAGATGCTTAAGTCCTTCGGGAGACGCGGGCCAGGTGAACGCGTTTCGGAACGCCGGGATGGTGCCGGAGAGGCTTTCGATGTACAGAGAAGGAGGTTCTTGGCGCCAGGCCATAACGGGAAGCGTACAAGAGGCGAGGGTAGGCACCAAGAGGCAGAAGGCCAACAGTACCGCCAGTGTACGCCCAGCAAACGTCAACGATACCGCATGGGCGCGCCTAAACAGTGCTGCAGACGCGCGCTGTTCCAAGGTCACCCGCGGGTTGCCCGTTCTACGCATCCTGCGCGTCCCGCAATGTTGTTCGAGCATCCGCAGCACTCCTCACGATGTTGTCGGACCAAGCTGAGCCGGTCTGAGCGTCGCAGGCGCAAAATGCTCCGCTTTTGACCCTCTCTTTATACGACAAAGTGGGGCGTGTTCCCTTCCCGAGACTGATGAGCAGCGTACCACCCCGAGGGCAAGTTGACTGTTCGACGTGGAACAGATAAACCGAGACTGGAGTCCAACGACAGCTGAAGAGGCGAGACAGCCCAACATGGGAGTCCGGCATACCGCGTGGTGGCAGAGACTAAGGGGGTTTTTCCGATGGATAGACGGATGTATGGAAGGATGACGCTTGCTATCATCATTAGCGTGCTCTTCTTGCCGAACCTTTTCGCTGCCACTGTTTACGCCAACGCCGGTCCTCCGAAATCCGTGGAGGACGGCGACGCCGTGTTTTTCCTGCCGGTCAAGCACGAGTTCATCGAGATAGTGTCGGAAGACCTGGTATACGACATAAAGGTGACGGGCGAAGAAGAGGCTTACGCCGATATCACCGCTACTTACGAGATGCGCAACACTTCGCAGGAGGATGTTTCCACCCTGGTGGCTTTCGTAGCCAACAACCCCTCGACTAAGGCTCAAGTGCGTGTTGACGGGGAAAGTGTTCAAGTCCTGGGATCCAAGACGATGCCGTGGAACATATCAGGAAAGGAGGTCTATGTAGGCGACCTGTTGTCTAGGCACTGGGACAACGTGGGATCGTGGGTCGAGTACGGCGCTTGGGAACCCACCTTTGAGGAAATCCTGCGATTCGCGAGTACCGGTGAGAGAACGGGCGACACCAACGCTGGCTATGACCTTGAGATATCAATGTTTAAGTTGGACTTCGCGGCCGGGAGCACGCATACCCTTGAGGTAACCTACTCCGAAAAGGCTGCTGTCATCAAGGAGCGCAAGGGTTACTCGTACGTAAACCCGACCGCTGAGTTCTACTACTTCTTGGAGCCGGCCCGGTATTGGAAGGACTTCGCTGACCTGACTGTCACGGTTAACGTGCCGGCCCATATCCGCATTCAAACCTCCTTGGAGGGATTCCAACGCAAAGGCAACACTTACGTGGCGCACTTCAACGAACTGCCCCCTCAGAACCTCCGCATACTCGCCCCGTTGGACCCAACCACCATCGTTGACGTCATGAAGTCTGTTCTGGCATGGGTATGCGCAGGCATGGCCGTCGTACTGCTCATCAGTAGGATACTGAGACGTCGGGGGCAGGCCTCGTAATCTCGCCAAGCGCTTGCTTTTCTCGAAACAGTTTTAGCTCGCTCTCCGTCGTCTAGGCCTATTCCGGCAATCGCTTGCCGCACGATGGGCAAAAGCGGAAGTCCTCACCTAGGTCGTCCCCGCAATACGGGCAAAAACGCGGACGACGGTTATCACGTGTGCCGTCATCATGAGCCTCGAACTCAACATCACCTTGGTGAGTTTCGAACACATGCCCTTCGATGATAGGGCCGAACCGTTCATTCAGCGGATCGGGTTCGGTTTCTGAGTCAGTGATATCCAGAACCGAGTACCGGTTTTTCTGTGTGGCCTGTCTGAAGTTGTATACCGCGTTAACGACTCCCATGATTATGAACAAGATGCCGAACAGGGGGAAAATGATCGAGACGCCGCCAAACGGCGAGTGTCTTGTTATCGAGAATGCCATGGCGGTCCAGAATATGCCGAAGATGACCGCGAAGGCAGAACCGATTCCACCCAAGAACGATGGTGCGCGTCCAGGCTTGATGCTTGTGATTCTTCGTCTGTTGCTCACGTCGATCCCTCCCCATCCAGAGTAATACTACGCTATTGCGGGCGCGATGTCTCAGCTTGCACGAATCCGAGGGAAATCCTGAGAAACTGAGGCCGCGCGGAGAGAGGCCATCAAAGATTGATGACTTACCCTTGGTTCTGGCACTATGGTGTTCTCCTAGCCGGCGAGTGCATCTCGTATACCGATAGGCTGTAGACATCGGTAAAGGTGCTCACTACCAGCGTCTTTTCATCATAGGCCACTATCACGCTGGTTAGGCCTTCCCAGTTCGCCACATTCCTAATCGCGGTAGGACCGGCCAGGTACATGCTGAGCTTGGGGCCGCTTCCAGTAATAAAAGCGACAAAGCTCTTGCCCTGCTCCTTAAACGCAGGGATGCTCGGGGTGTGGTGCCACGGGCCTTCAGCCACTATTACCGGTTTGTCCGGCTCTGACTGAATCCCCGTCTTACCTTTGGCGCGGTACCATATCAACCAAGCTTCTTCGTTGAGAGTCTCGTAGAACACACCCTTGGATTCCGGATCAAACCCGACTACATACGAACTTAGATATCCGGTTGAGGTGTTGGCGGCTTGTTGCCCCAGATCGGCTATCGTGGTTGCCCGCTCGGAGGGGTCCACCGACGATATCACAACGCTGTCGGGACTGGGCATCACGACTTCCCAGTTGCCGTCGATATCCGGAGCGGGGATTTTTCGCGCGGCAAGAAAAGCGAGAGATTTGGAGTCCGGAGCCCATTTGAAAAGACCCAGTATCTTGTCTTCTACCGAAATCTCTTTGACGGTACTGCCGCTGAGGTCGAGCACGCGGATGGCCGTTCCCCAAGCCATCGGCGCGTCATCCCCCGGGTAAATCTCGAAGTTTGACCAAGCGGCGCCTGTGGTTCCTGACCGTCGGTCTACAGTGTAAGTCGCGACCATCTTCCCATCAGGTGACCATTCGGGGTAGAGGTGTAACTCGTCATCGTTTCTGGCTAGGAGTGTTTCCTTTCCCGTCTTGAGATCAAGCAGGCAGAGCCCGCTCTCGCCTTGGCCGGACCCAATCCCATCCGATGCATAGACGCATTTTGTGCCGTCAGGAGAAACCTTCGGGGTGAAAAGGCCGCTGTAGTCAGGGACTTCCAACTTCCTTAAGGCTCTAGCCTCCCCGGTTCCCAGGTCAACCGTCCATATAGACCCCATAGCATCGAGAACGAGCCAGTTGGAGGACGGGAATATGCTCGCTTCTCTAAGTTGTCCTTCGGGGATTGGGACAAAGGAGATTTCCTCAACCGCACCGTCCGCTACATTTCCAGAGAGGACGGACACTCCCGTTTGGCCCTTATGAGGAGGTTGGTCATGGTATCCTTCCACAAGGAAAACGCACCTGCTATCTGACAGCCAACCGACGGGCAGCAATTGAGCGCGGTCCGCTTCGGTCTTAAACTCCACTGCTGCGGCAGTCATTGGTACCGGGGTCGGTACCTGACTGTTTCCGCTTTGGGCACCCTGGGCGTCTTGTCCTTCTTCAGCCTTCAATGGCACTGCCAGGATACTCTTTGACATGCCGTATTGGGAGACCAGGAGCCACTTCCCATCAGGGGAGATAGCTCTTGACGGGTCGCCGGCCCAAACCCAGTCCTCGCTTTGGTAAGTCCTGATCACATGGGGCTCGAGAACGTACTCCTCGCTCCAATCAGGTTCTTTCGGCTTGCAGGAGGTAAGGAGTGTAACGCAAAGCATGGCCATCATAAGAATGACGAGGCGAGATCTGCCTCTGTATAAGCTGCGCATGTTCAAAGCCCCTTTCTTGGGCAATTCCGGAGTCTCAAAGATGCTACGGTTCCGGGCCGAAAGCGAGATTGTTACTACTGCAGTCGCTCGGTTGTAGTCTTCCTACCACTTACGGCGGGCAGTAGCATCATTCTAACCACTGTTGCCGCCGGGTCGTAGTTTTCGTACCACTGGCTCGGACCAGTTGTAAGAACTCAACCACTGCCGTCGCCCAGTTGTAGTTTTGGTACCACTCGCCCCGACGAGTTGTAAGAATTCAACTACTGCCGTCGCTCAGTCGTAGTTTTCATACTACTCCCCCCGACCAGAAGCAACAACCTGGATAAACCAGCCACTGCCGCGAACCGACGCTGTGTACGTGGGAGTCCAATTACGTCTGAAGCAGTGTTGCTACCGGAGCGGTGTCACCATGAATCTACCACACATCTCTGACTGGCAAAACGAAGCGGGAGTTCCGGACGCAGATTGTTCCCCAAGTCATCCGGTTAAGACCAGCGTGGCCCAGTATAGATACCCTTCCGTTTCTCGGCGTGGGGATGTACGTGTTTGGGCAGGCAGATACACTCGCGTAGCGGGCAGGTACCGCGCGCAAGAATGGGGAACCTATGCTTGTAGGTATGGATTACCAGTCCGCGGCGAAGGCTTGGCGGAATCCAAACGCTTCGGCAAAGACGCTTGAAGGCAGGTGAAGCCCGTGAACCAGCAGTTCCAGTTCAGCAAAGAAAAGCGTGACGAGATGATCGGGCAGATACGGAAGTGGTTTCTGGAGGAACGGGACGAGGACTTAGGGGACTTAGCAGCTGCGCTTGTCTTGGACTTCTTTACGGAAGAACTGGCGCCTTACTTCTACAACCAGGGCGTCTACGATTCGTACAAGTTCGTGTCCCGTATGGCGGACGACTTGTTGGGGCTTCAGAAGCCGTAATGCATGCGCACCGCAAGTTGTGTGTCAATCGTAAACCGTGTGTCAGCCCAGAACTATAGATGACTCGGGGGTCTTGGATCCAGCTTGGGTCAGTCGTTCTCTATCGCCCCAACTCCCTCATATGTGTCTCTTGGGGTGATGAGTTGTGATATACGGTTTCCGCAGGACAAGACAGCCGGAACCCGGGCAACCGGAACGAGAGCATCCAGAACGAGGAGAGCCAGAGCGAGAGCAGTCCCGGCGAGAGCACCCAGAGCGCCTTGAACAAGGACAGGAGGATCGTAGACAGCCGGAGTTCAGGCCAGCCGAAGCGAAGCGTACGGAGGAGAGCCGCTTGGGTTATGTCCGGCCGGTCGACGACAGACAACCTTCCCGTTTGCTTGAGGGACAAGGTAGTCCGTCAACGGGAGGGACCGGTGCCGACTCACGGCCAAAGGGCAGGATGGACGCAGACTCGCGATCAACGGGAGGGACCGGCGCCGGCCCACGACTAACAGGTAGGATGGGAGCGGACCCACGGCCACCGGCGAAGTCGCCGCGAACTCACGAGGCACAGGTGGGTCCGGCGTCCCCTGAACAGGCTGACCACCCACACCGCGAAAAAGCGCCGGCGAGGCAAGTCCTAGTCAGTGAGGATGAAGTATGGGTCCAATACAGAGCATCTGACGCCCGCGATTGGCCATCGAAATGCGCCGAATGTCGAGAAGCCGTGTCATTATGGAAAAACCCTATTACTCCCTGCGTGAACTGCTGGAAAGTAGAAGTGTGGGGCTCATCCGCTGCGCTTCCCAAAGAGATGGATTGGTATGACCTGGGGGAAGCTGCCGAAGCCGTAGTCTCACGCACCTCTTCAGTGATTAAGGTGTCCAAGGAACCAATCCCCGTTGTACGGAGCGGAATCCCCGAAGACGGATATCCCGACGCCGACCTCGACTATCTGCTAATAGGCTACGCGGAGACAATCTCAGAAAGAGACGCGCTTAAGGAGGCCCTGTGCTCCGCACTCGGGATCAACCCGGAGCAAGCCAACTTGATCCCGGTGCGGAGGGGCTGTTGGTTCTATGATGATGTGCTAGGACCGTGGACTAAATGGTATCCAATCGACCGGGATATGGGAGAAGCCTAGTCACGTCAATGACCCGCTACACGGTCGGCCTACGCTCGGGCCATGCCCGACGGGGTCATTGACGTACCTTTGGATCACTTCACACGTGTGTACTTCCCATCCCAGGTGTCGTAACCTTCCCGGTCTTTCCAAGGTCCCGCGTTTTGAAGCAGCCAATTAATGCCTTCGCCAACTTCTTCCCGGCCGCCCGAACGATGGGGATTATGCTGCAGTACGGCGTAAATGTCCTTGTTCTCGCTGTCCAGGTAAGCCATCATCTTGTCCACCGGGACGTTTCCGCGTGGCGAGACAGGCGTCCAGTAGTATTGCCTTCCGCCAGCCCAGACGTTGTGAAGATGGATTACCGAGCACCATGGAGCCAAGTGGCTGAAGAGAGGCTCCCACCGGCCACGGAGCTTTTGGCTGGCCAGATAGATGTCTCCGACGTCTAGGGCAAAGGAGATATCCCATTGGCGGAGTTCTTGTTTTCCGATCGACCAAAGAAGCATAAACACCGAAGGATCTCTGTTGGGCCCCAGCTTAGGTTCGCACACGATTGGAACCCCGGACCATTCTTCAAGGCGCTTTAGCCGGTGCACGGCGGAGCGGACGCCCTCGACTCCCAGGTTCCTTCCTCCTTTATCCCAGATATAGGGGAAGTGGACCAGCACATAGGCTATTTCGTGATCCCTGGCAAACTCTAGATTCCGGCGGAGTTCATCCCAAGCGGTGGTGGAGGAATCCCACAGCAATCCGTGACGGTCATCAGTTCGAAGCAGGGGAGTGTGTAGGCCAAGCTTGACTGAACACTTCTTGCACTTGGAGACGATGTAGTCCAGGTCCCTGGTGGACGCGAAATCTCCAACCTCCATTCCTTGTGTGTGCCACTGAAATAGTTCGGGAAGACGTTTGGATTCGGAACGGACCGTGCTGCCTGAAATCGACAAAATGAAAGCCAAGGGTAAACCTCCTGGATGCTGTCGTTGGCAACATCCCAAACGTTGCCTTCTGTGAACGGTAAGCCATGTGAGCAGGGGATGAAAGCCGAATGTGACGTCCGCCTTGCTTCAAGGCCTACTCGGTTTTGCACTCATCCTTGTAATCATATTCTAGCTTTGGTGGGTATTTCCCTTTCAGCAATAGACGGATTTCCGCAAAAATCGTCAAGAGATCACACATCTCACGAAGAGCTGTGGAGTCATAGGGGCCGTATTCCGAGTTCGCGGCGATTCTGGAGTCCAATACCTGTTGACGATAGCCTTTCCTTTGGTATAATCAAGGATGTCGTTAGGGCGGCGTAGCTCAGTTGGTCAGAGCATACGGTTCATACCCGTAGTGTCACTGGTTCGAATCCAGTCGCCGCTACCATAAAGTGGGCCATTAGCTCAATGGTAGAGCATCCGACTCTTAATCGGGGGGTTAAAGGTTCGAGTCCTTTATGGCCCACCAGCGTTACCCCCAAATTCTGTTCTCCCCCAACGTTTGTCCCAATTGGTTAGTTAGCTTTATCCCTTTGTTCATAGGTTGAAGACCACATGACTAAGAATCCTCCATAAC
>ENA-UPSB01003630-UPSB01003630.1-bioreactor-metagenome-genome-assembly--contig:-NODE-3630-length-11604-cov-4.093168_pt1 | contig 11604 bp, 10 predicted proteins | sample MGYA00238182_ERZ773286 | MGnify/ENA primary metagenome ERZ773286 (study PRJEB29026, sample SAMN07631240) | bioreactor metagenome | isolation source: Switchgrass digestor | place: USA: Dartmouth... | reverse complement strand
CGAAAGAGTGATCTACTTCCTGAGATCGAAGAAGATCATATCCATCATGATTTTTTTTTTCTCAAGCAGAAGACGGCATACGAGCTGTAGCCGTGACTGGAGTCAGACGTGTGCTCTTCCGATCTGACATTCATGTGAGGAAATAACGCATAACGTTGAAATACAGTATTTACCTTTCTCTTATACGGAGGGAGATTATTGATATTCACGTTATTGAATGTTACCTCTCCAGATGTAGGTTGTTCAAAGCCTCCAATTATCCGTAACGTAGTAGTTTTACCACAGCCACTCGGACCAAGTAGTGTCAAGAATTCGTTGCGATGAATTTTCAGATTAATATTCTTCAATGCTTCGCTACCATCATAGTCTTTAGAGACGTTCTTCAACTCAATAATGCATTCTGCCACCGGAATAACTCCCCCTTACCGTAATAATGCTAGAAGCTTGGCGGTGTTGCCACCCATAGCACCTTCGCTTTCGTTTTACCTGCGTTAGCTATATAATGCGGCGCATTTGGCATAAAGTAAAAGCAATCACCATGGCCAGCCTTGTGTTTATTTTTCCCGAGATAAATGTAAACACTACCCTTGAGAACGTAACCAAATTCTTCACCTTCATGGGGATCTTGTGGTTCTGTACTGCCACCAGGCAAGTGTGACAATGATTGGCTCCATCATATTCTTTTGAGCATTAGGCACAATCCATTCCACACGATGCAGTAAATCGTTATCTTCCTTCACAAAAGCATCGTTAGCAGGAAATACAATTCTTTCTTGAATGCGGTCATTGAAAAAATCCCGGAGATTTGTGCCTAGACATTCAAGAATATCTACTAATGTAGCAATCGATGGCGATGTTAAATCCCGTTCCAATTGCGAAATAAATCCTTTTGTCAATTCGCAGCGATCAGCCAATTCCTCTTGGGTCAGACCATTTTGGATCCGTAACCGCCTTATCTTTTCCCCAATTTTCATTGTATTTTTCCCCTCAGTGAAGTTTTGAACTACTAAACCTCTCGTTTAGGTTCACTAAACCAAAAGCATTTCTATTCTAGAGTGTTTTTTATGAATGTGCAATAGCCAAATACAGCGATTTTAAATAAATATGTCTCCCACACTATCGTTGATAGACAATTACGCTAAAAAGCTCTCGTTTGAAGGATTTTAACCGTAGTCGGCGAAACCTTAATGTGGTATATGGGGGAATTATTGTGAGCATTCTGATAGTTGATGATTCCAGTTTTATTCTGCAGTTTGTAGAGTATAACCTAAAAGCGGCGGGGTATACCGAAATTTATACCGTAAAAAGCGGGGAACAGGTGCTTTCTTTTTTAAATAGTAACGATAACTACAATCATGTGGAACTGATATTGATGGACGTTTTTATGAGTGGAATGGATGGTATTTCTGTATGCAAAATACTCAAACAAGATCCAAAGTTCAAACATATTCCGGTCATGATCATGACAGCAGATGCCAGCGAGGAAATTTTGCAGAAATCCTTTGATGCTGGCGCAGCCGATTATATTGCTAAACCCATCCGCAAAACAGAACTGTTAGCTCGAGTGAATTCTGCTATTCAGCTCAAACGCGAAATGGATAAAGTTAAGCAGCGAGAGCGAGAACTGTTAGAGGTCAAGCACAAGCTGGAGTTGGCCAATCTTGAACTGGCGCGCTTGGTTTCTCTGGATGGTCTTACAGGCATACCAAACCGCCGTTCTTTTGACCAGACTATTGTCGCTGAGTGGCAGCGGGCTTACACCAACGGTACATGGTTGGGGCTAATTATGATTGATATCGATTATTTTAAACAATTCAACGATACATACGGTCACCAAGCTGGAGATTTTTGTCTTCAATTGGTCGCTTTCACCATAAGGCAGACACTAAAAGGTTCTTGTGACTTTGTTGCCCGTTATGGTGGTGAGGAGTTTGCCGTCATCCTTCCTGAGACAGATTTAGCTATTACCACTGAAATTGCAGAAAAAATCCGCATGAGGATCCAAGAACTACAGATTCCTCACTATCATTCTAAATTGCCTAATGGGGTTATAACCATTAGTTTGGGTACAGCAGCCATGTTTCCCCAAGAGGTTGGCCCCAATGCTTGGGGTCAGTTGATCCAAGCTGCTGACAAAGCTCTATACATTGCCAAAAGCCGAGGACGCAATTCTGTTTGTCAATCACAATGACCCCGGAACAATCCGGGGTCATTTTTTCGCATATTCATCTAGAATTCATAAGTTTTTAAGGTAAAGACGCTATCTGAAATCGTCGTAGGTGCAGGAATAATGTGCTCAGGGCGTTTATTAAGCTGCGAAGGCAAGCCCAAGGCTTGGGTGAGTATCCGAAAAACCAGCTTTTGGTCTTTAACAACAGTAATGGTTAATGTGATTCCGTCACCATCAAGATTGTAATAACGCAGCACTGGCCAATATTCATTCCAAGCAATCTGGAATGAATCGTCCAACTGGACGTCTCCAGCTAACAAACTTGGCTCAATATACACAACGATGTTATTTACATATTTGTCAGATTTAATTCTAACACTCAACTCTCGAAAATCTTCTTGGACAGTTTCCTTCACAATCTCTACTTGGACAGGGTCAGTGAACTCACTGCTTAACCCAGCCTTAGTTTGTATAACTGACATATCCTCGTAAGGAATAAAATCACCTAGATTAGCATCTGCATACCCACCAGCAAAAACCTGACGAGTAAACTCATCTGGCCGATAATCTAGACTTATCCAATAATCTTGGTTACGATCTAGGTTCACATAATAGAGCAAGGTATCCATCTGAGGATTCGCTCTTAGATTTCTGGATGAATAAAACCCATATCCAGTACTAATTATGGCTAGTACTAAGGCAGCGATCGGCAGCGCAAATTTCTGCCATTGCCGAATCTTTTCCCACTGAAGTGAAAGTGCACCCAACACTAGTACCAGCACAGAGACCAATATACTGGTTAAACCGTAACCATAGGCTACATATAGAGTACGCAGCAACGATGGCCAGAAAAGCAGCACAGGCAGGGCTGTAATTACTAAAATGATTAAATTAGCCACCCAATGTAATTGATTAGGGTTAAGGAAAACCAATGTGCCAATCAAGTTAAAAATCAAGGGTAAGATGAAAGCATAACTGGCCCCTGGCAGCATCAGCGAGATAAATACTGTAGCAACAAGCCATAAACCTTGAGCACCAAGGAATAGGTCATAGAACTCGTGCTTTTGCAATGCCCAATTATACACAAGGAAGAACAAGGCACTAATGATACTCAAAAGTCCGATAAAATACCATAAGCCGCCAGCTAAAGGGATATATTGATAAACCGGATGCGCTGAATGCACCATGCCGCCCAATAGTGCTGTCAGTGCGACACTGGCAATTATAATCACCAGCAGATAGGCAACACCAACAAAGATTCCTCTAACTGTCGTCCTTTCTTTTTTAACACCGTACCAACATGTATAACCAAATAAGATAATCACCATGGTCAATAAAGGTGGTACCCAACCAACGGGATAGTGCAAGAAACCCAGGCCTAAAATGTCAAAATACACTCGGTTAGTATTTAGATTGCGTTCTGTGTCAACAATTTCTGTGTTGCCGAAATGTTTGACTAACTGATGCAGGTAATTACCCAAATGTTGCAGACTCCCCAGATCCAAATTGTCAAGGTTATCCAAGGTTGTCTGATAGCTGCGGGGATTGTCCTGATAAGCCAAATTAAAACCGGGTATTCCCGCTTGCTTGAAAACGAGAAAATCAGTATCGTCAATTAGCAACCTATTGAGATCATTGATCACAGAATTAGCCAAAGGCCTGGTTACTGCTTGAGCAAATTGAGGTATAGACCAGCCATTATAGCGTGAAGAATCAGTCAGCATCACTGGTCCGCTGGTCCCTCTAGCTGTCAGGTTGATAACCAAGCCAATATCTTGTGCCCATGGATGCTGTTCCCAAAAAGCTAAAGCACCTAATAAACCTGTCTCTCCACCATCAGCAAATAAAACCACAAGATCATTTTGCAATGGCGTTTCAGACTTGAGTAAGCGTAGAACTTCCAATATTGCAGCCACACCTGCTTTACTGCTGCTAGCTCCTGGGACCTGATCAGCCGTATCATAATGAGCCACAAGCAAAATGGCTTTGGAATTACTGACGCCATTAATACGGGCGACTATATTTTTTATGTTTCCGGCATTACGCCAAGCTGGATTGTAAACACTCGTTTCCTGAACCTCTGGTTTCAGCCCCAGCTGCTCTAACTGAGTCAGCAGGTACTGTTGTACCAACTGATGCTGTTCACTGCCCACAGGGGTAGGATACTGAGCGATTTGCTGCAAATGGTTTAAGGCACGCTGTGCGGAAAAAACATTCTCTGGCGCACTGATCCCAACTGGTGCAGGTGTCCGATAAACAAGGAAACTGGTGGTAACTAAGGCTGCTATTACCAGTAATAAGATCAGAGCGGTGTTGCGTTTTTGCTGTAGACTCTCCATAAAATGACCTCCATTTATTCCGTAATCCGATATACTCTAAAACCATAATCAATCTGCGCACCAGATTTGTCTTGTATCAATTGTGCTGCTTTTTGGATTCGGGCCCGGCCAATCTCACAGATATCCCTAAATCCAGCTTGGAATGCTGGTGCATCTTGATTGATAGGATCAGGCCGCTGCACCATGATAAATTGCCGCGCTCCTCCGTCAAGCGCATTTTGCAACATCACTGCATGTGCTGTTGTGGCAGAACCAGAAAAATAATCTAGCACAATTGCATCCCGGTCACTGTACAACTGAATAATACGCAGAATCAAGCTAACGGGCTTTGGATAATCAAAGCAGGACAGGCCCTCAAAGAGCTGCTTCAGCTCCATTTTAGCTTGCTGTGTATGTCCTACCTCAGTGTAGTGCCAAATCGTTTTTGGTGGGATTCGGTCCTGAACTTCAGATAAGAACCGTTTCAAACGCGGCACACCATTGCCATTCCTTCCAAACCAGATGCGATTGTCAGCAACTAATTCCATAAATCGTTCTTTGGTAAATAACCAACAGCGCCCATGAGGAGGATAAACGACTCGACCTGATGGTGTGACAATCGGATAGCATTTCTCAGGAATGACTGGCCCAACAGTCAAGTTATCGCTCTGCCAAGGGCCGCGAGGATCATTGTCTGGATTCTTGTAGCGGCTGTTAGTTTCCTCAGTTCTGTGCAGCCCATTACAAGTCAGATTGGTTCGGTCTTTGGCATACACCACTATATACTCATGATTCTGAGAAAAATGCTTACGCGCACTCACTGGTGCATAAGCCCTTTCCCAAACTATCTGAGCAATAAAGTTTTCCCTGCCAAAAACTTCGTCACAAAGGCAGCGCAAACTGGCAACTTCATGGTCATCGATACTGATAAAAATTACACCATTTTTGGCCAGTAAATACCTGGTTAAAATCAGCCGCGGGTACATAAGATCTAGCCAAGCATACTGGAACATATCCCCATAGATCAAATCACAGTTGCCAGTATTGTAAGGAGGGTCAATATAGACCAGTTTGATTCGCTCGCGATAGTCTGGCAAAAGCAATTTTAGTGCATCAAGATTGTCCCCTTCAATATAAATGTTTTTGGTTTTATCCCATTGACTGCTGATACTAGGTTGTGGTGATAAACGTTTATCGCTTGGCTCAAATGCCTGCTGAAAAGCTCGGGACTTATTTGGCCAAACAAGTTCTGGCCTAGTTTTGTCATCCGGCTTTAGATGATTCATGTTTTCACCCCTAGCATTGGTAACCATTCTGTATTTTTCCACAAAATTCCTTGTTAATAATCTATTTATCAAAACCTCTTTGACAGGCAATATTATGCTTTATCAGAGCTGAAGGGGAGAGTGCTGTGAAACAGAAGGTTTGGACTCTAGCGACACTTGCTTCCATTCCTTTAGTAATGACCTTAGGTAACTCCATGTTAATTCCAGTAATACCAGTTATTGAACATCGATTAAACTTGACACCACTGCAAGCTAGTTTAATCATTACTGTTTATTCTATAGTTGCTGTACCTTTTATTCCTTTAGCTGGCTACTTGTCAGATCGTCTTAGCCGCAAAGCCATCATCATTCCCAGCCTTATCATTGCTGGCACAGGTGGGCTTATTGCTGGATTAGCTGCTATCTTTCTTGATCATTCCTATCCTATAATACTGGGAGCCAGAGTACTGCAAGGCATTGGTGCTGCAGGTGCATTCCCTTTAGTATTGCCGCTGACTCGTGATTTATTTGCTAATGAAGCAGAAGTCAGCCATGCATTAGGATTAATTGAAACAGCTAATACATTCGGTAAAGTCTTAAGCCCCATCTTAGGAGCTTATCTGGCCATGATTATATGGTACTTGCCATTCATGGCCATCCCTATCCTAACCACGGCGTCTATGTTAGCCATTCTGCTTTGGGTTAATGCCCCTGCAAAGCAAGATCAAACTAAGATGCAGATGTCGTTCCAGCAGATCAAGGAGGTATTCCGGGGAGCAGGACGCTGGTTAGCAACTGTATATGCCTCAGGCTGCAGTATCATGCTTGTTTTGTTTGGCATTCAATTCTATATTTCCGAGCTTCTCGAAAGTCGTTACCAAATCACAGGCCTAACTAAAGGGTTAGTCTTAGCCATTCCCCTAGCTGGCCTCTGCCTCGCTTCTTATCTGACTGGCCATTGGCTAGGCGATAATAAAAAACAAATGAAATCAGCTGCCGTTATCGGAATGATGTCACTAGTAATCACTTGCACAATCAGCAGTTTCCTTTTTCATCTCGTCATTCTCATAGCGCTATTGACCATCGGTTTTAGCGGCATCGGCATTGCCCTCCCCAGTTTGGATGCCCTCATCACTGAGAGTATCGATAAAGACAAAAATGGTACGGTGACATCAATCTACAGCAGTATGCGCTTTGTTGGTGTCGCTTCTGGCCCTCCTCTTTTTGCTTTTTTAATGCACTATTCTCACCATGTGATTTTCTGGGCGGCTGCGGTTATCGGTATGATCACCGTTGTGCTGATTTGGCGATTCATTCAAATCGACAACTAGCCCTACTATTGGTCAAACCTTGGCGCATATATTTAAGCAAATCTTCCTACCGGGAGGGTTTTATGTGCCGCCGCAACACATAAAGGTAATTTATTTACGCCGTTTCCATCTTTTAGCTTTCCTTAGAACTTTGGCTGGCCTGCTAATTCTCTATTGCCTTTGGTTAGCCAAACCATTTTTACAAATTGCCATTCACACCGGAAGCACTTTGGATGGTTATGTAATTGTAATCGACCCTGGTCACGGTGGTCGAGACGCTGGCAGTTCCCATGCTGGTGTTTATGAAAAAGACATCACTCTGGCAGTAAGTATGGTGATAGCGCAAGAAATTGAGTCCCGTGGTGGTACTGTGGTTCTCACACGTACTACCGATACAGACTTGTGGGATATGGTTACCTATGAAGAAGAAATTGCTTTCACCAAAAAGGAGTATGTTCTTGACCAACAGCTCGGCCGTCCTATTGATCCAAGAGATCAAGGGATTGCACTGCAGACGCGTTTTCCCCCAACCTATAGGCTTGGTCTACGTGCTCGTCTGCTGGTGGCTGCGCAGCACAATGCCCATCTGTTCATCAGCATCCACACCAATCATTATCGCTCCGAAAGTGCTAAAGGCGCAGTTACACTTTACCAACCGCATTCACCAGAAAGCCAGCAGCTGGCTATGACTATTCAGCGACATCTCAAACAACTGCTCCCCGGCAGAGCAGAACCTGGTATCATCCCAGACAACTTCTTTATCCTCCGTCGCAGCGAAATCCCTACTGTACTGGTGGAAATTGGTTTTGTATCCAACGAACACGACCGCACCATGATGCTTTCTGCATCAGGACAGCACGCAATCGCTGAAGCTATTGTTAATGGGATTGAAGATTATTTGTCCAGCAAAACATCTTCAGCAAATTATTGAAGTCCCCAATGATATTCTATATAATAAAAACGAATATCTATTGTATCGGAGGCAATAATGGGACAACTGCTTAAATACGAAGGATACATTTTTGATCTGGACGGAACGATTTATCTCAGTAATCGTCTGTTAGCAAATGCGGATCAAGTCATAGCCTTTTTACAAGATAAGGGGAAAAAAATAGTATTTCTATCAAATAAGCCAATAGAAAGCCGTCAGGCTTATGCATCCAAGCTAAATCGCATGGGTATTCACGTGACAATTGATAATATTGTCAACTCTTCCCTGGTCACAGCCTTATGTATTAGTCAAGAAAAACCGGGGGCTATTGTTTATGTAATTGGTGAGCCTCCCCTGGTAGAGGAATTAGAAGCTGCTGGATTAAGAATCACCACTGATCCATATCAAGCAGAATTTCTAGTGGTAGCGTTTGATCGTACTTTTAATTACGATAAACTCCATGCAGCGATGATTGCCTTAAATAACGGCGCTCGATACTTTGCTACTAATCCCGATCGAACCTGTCCAGTTGATGGTGGTGAAATCCCAGATTGTGCTGGTATGATGGGTGCCATAGAAGGTGTGACTGGAAGACGACCTGAGCTCATCTGCGGTAAACCTTCACCACAGATGTTGAAAACTGCTTTGGAGCGTCTTCAGCTGCCAGCATCTGCTTGCTTAATGATAGGTGATCGCTTGGAAACTGATATTCAAATGGGTATGGATTTACAAATAGATACCGCTCTAGTCCTGACTGGCGTAACTAAACGACAAATGCTTGCCACTATCAATATTACACCAACGTATGTTTTGGAAAGTGTCGCTGATTTTCTTAAAGAAGAATGCTAAGTAAAAAAGGAAGTGCCTTATTCACATATAATGGCACTTCCTTTTGGTTTAATTTATCGGCCGATGAAAATCTCTGTAGCATAATACATTGATCCATACTTGACAACACCCACACCGATGTGTGTGTAAGCTGATGAAAGAATGTTTGCTCTGTGGCCGCTGCTGTTCATCAAACCAGTATGCACTCTGGAGATGCTAGCCGCTTTGGCAAGATTTTCACCTGCTGCCCGATAGCTAACTCCAGCAGCATCCAATAGCGAATGGAACTTGGATCTAGCATAGTGAGCCACTTCACCTGTAGAAGCCATCTCATGACTCTTGTCCTTAGCTAAGCGCACCAATGTCATATCTACTTCCAAAGGTTTTAGCCCGTTAGCAATCCGCTCCTGGTTGATCTTATTAATCAACTCTTGCTCCTCACTACTAAGAGCATAACTTGGTGTTGGTACAGTGTTTGGTTTTGGCGAAATTGGCTGGAGTGGCTGCGATGGCTGAGTTGGTTGTGTTGGTTGTGTTGGTTGTGTTGGTTGAGTTGGCTGTGTTTCTGGTTGCTGTGGTTTGGTATTATAATAACTGTTCCAGTTTGACCAATACGAACTCCAAGGATTGGAATTTGTGTTGCTGTTATTATTCTTGCTGCCACCGTTATTGTTACTGTTGTTATTGCTTTGAGAGCTTGTCCACCCATTTTGCCAATAACTCCAGGAATTTGCTTCAGTAACTAAACTAATTGAAAGTATTAATGCTGCAACGAGCAGTAATACGGTGTACTTCTTCAACAGTTTCACTCCTTAATAATATAATAGTCTAGAACAATATTTTGTCCTAGACCTATTATAACTGATCAGCAGGAGCTAAGCAAAGGTAATGGTTGCCACTACAGGCGCGACAGGATCTTCTGCAGTAGTGTACGACGCGGTACTGTTTTTGTCTGAGGTGGGTTGAGTTCTTGTTCCACTCGGCTGATCCTGGCCTTCAGCTCCTTCAGTTGATCTAACAGCTGCTGCTCACTAACCTTCGCACGAACACTCACTTCCAATTTCTCCAACCTTCCCTGCACCTGCTCTATCAACCGGTCTTTACCTTGGTTTTGTGTCTGTGAAAGCTTTAAACTTCGGATTTCTTCTCGGATCATCCTTATTCGTTCTGTTTGTGCCTGAATCTCTTCTCTTAAACTTTGGATTGCTGCCAATGTTTGCTGTGCATATTCCGTTTTGATCCACTCCTGAAGCTCTTGTCTTAACTCATGACTGATCTTTTCCGACAATGCTTGCTGATTCTGTAAGAACTGTGTATATTGTGCTTTTACTGCTTGCCATTCTTGATGCAACTGGAATGCCTCTGCAAAAAAGCGCCGTTCCACTTCACGACGTTCTTTGGCTGCTTGATCTATTTCTGGCGCTGAGGATTGGGTTATCTTTCCAGAGGTAGGTTTAATTTGCGCAGATTCACCAGTTTGTTGGGATAGTGGCTCTAACTGGCGATATACCCTTAGAATACAACAGCCGGATGATTGTTCCCGTTTTGCCAAGACCGTTTGGAATACAGCCTGGCGCGCTTCAAGCGCAAATTGTTCAGGTTGTGACCACTGCTGCGAATAGCTGGCTGACCACAGCTTGCCGCCTTGCATCCAAATAATCGTAGGCTGATCACTTTCCAAATTAACTCCTGGCTGGAAAATATCTTTGGCAATACTGGAAAGGTTGCTGGGTTTACCCCAGGTGCCCTCTTGCACTATCGCTCGCACCACTTTACCCTGCTCCAAATTGCTGACCCAGAAGATTACCAATAGATCCTGAGCAACATAGATTTGCGGATCCTCAACCTGTTCTTGAACAAGAGGAATGGCTCCACTCCAAGTCTTGGTTTTCATATCCGTCATACGATAAAACAGTGTGTCTAACTCCTGATTAGCATATACCAGATGTAGAGTTTGATTGACTCCAAAACACACATGCCAGTGCTTGGGATCGCTGCTAATATTGCCAGTGACACGAATCCCATCACTCCAATCATTGGTCTGAAACGTATGTTGCATTAAAGTGTACCCACTGCGTTTTTGGTTTTGCTCTAGATAAAAAATATGGGGAATGCCTGCAGAATCAGTAACCAGCTTCAGCCCACGCTTTGGCTGCGCTTCTGTATTGATCGCTTGTGGATGTAGTTCTTCATTGCCCCACCAATGCAAGATGGTATAATCTTGCAATAAAGCAGCGACGTGCAGCTGGTCGTTGCTGACTGTAACGGCGGTTTCTAATACTTTATCAGGAAATAATGGCAGCTTTCTATCGTTATGTAAAGTCAGTCCTTGCTCGGTTAGTGTAAGCATACGGTATTTAGGGTGATTTAGATGAATTTGCATGTGACTCCCTCCTGTCTAAAACTTATGCTATGCGAAAAATAATTACGACTTTTTTTAGGAACTCTTCACCACTAGAATTGTGCTGCATAAGATGATCTCAGAAAGGAGGGTTCACTTAATGCCCATAGAATGTTATGAGCCCGATTTTGAGCGTGAATGTATTCTGGTGAACAAAGTGTACAACGAATGTACGATCATTGACTGTCCTGTGTACCGCATCCCTATTCCCACTGGTTTTCCACCTGCAATCAACGTGGTAGACTGCGAGGTCACCAACATCGAACCAATTGGCACCATCATCGGTGCTGGCGAGCTTACTGTCACTGTCAACTTCGTATTAAATGTAGAGTATGATGGCAATGGGGAAACACGATTCATTCAACAAACCGCTCAATTTCG
>ENA-UPSB01003629-UPSB01003629.1-bioreactor-metagenome-genome-assembly--contig:-NODE-3629-length-11604-cov-54.223396_pt1 | contig 11604 bp, 16 predicted proteins | sample MGYA00238182_ERZ773286 | MGnify/ENA primary metagenome ERZ773286 (study PRJEB29026, sample SAMN07631240) | bioreactor metagenome | isolation source: Switchgrass digestor | place: USA: Dartmouth... | reverse complement strand
ATATTCTAATCTTTTGTAATGGTAATTAATTCCTACAAATTTGCTCATTTATAGTATTTTAATACATTAGCCAGATTTTTTCAAGAGCTTTAGGCATAAAAATAGGGAGTACCGTAATGGCACTCCCTATTTTTCACAAAGCGGTTCTGGCTCTATGCGTATCCTACATCCCAATGCTCTTACATATTTGAGGAAGGTTGGCAGGCTGGGAGCGTGCCCCATGGATTCTATTCGGGACACTGCCTGTTGAGACATCCCTGCAAGTTTTGATACTGTTTCTTGGGTTAAGCCCTTTTCTTTTCTTATCTTCGTTAACTGTTTTATTAGCTCATATTGTTGTTCATATTCCTCACATGCTTCTTTATAGTAAGTCCGCAGTTCTTGATCATCGCCTATTATCTTTTCAATTTCTTTATCTATATCAATCCGTGCAAAGGGCATCTTTCTTCCCTCCTTATTTTTATTTTAGACCTACAAGAGTTTTTTTCCTGTTAGCTTTTCTAATTCTCTAACGCGGGCCTTTGCTTTTTCCAGCTCGTATTTTTCCGTTTTCTGTTTTTGTTTTTTGCATGCGTGTATTAGATACATATTATTTCCGTCGATTACTACATACATTATTCTATGCTTGCTATATTTAATTTCCCATAACTTGCCTACCAGTTGTCTTGTCTCCAAACAATTAAGGAATTCTAACCCATGTTTTTCTAATTCCTTAATAAGAGCGAGTATTCTTGCTTTCTCTCTTTTGTTATCTATACTGTTAATGTAGTCTAGAATTACATCTTTACCGCCTTCTGTTTTATAATGATAGACATTCATAGTATGCTCCTTTCATTTCTATTTATACATCAAATTTGATGTAATTTCAAGTTATTTTTTATACCACTTTTTGCTGAAATTTCAAGTCTTTCTTCGCATTTTTTTGTTGAATGGCCGTTTCTATATTGGATAAAATCTGATGCGTTGCTTTCTGTATTCTCACCGCCAACTGTTTTAACATCTTGATTGCATCCTTATCACCCCATCCGGCCAGATACCCAAACGTGTATTCAGAAGCGTCCAGCCCTAGAACATGACATACGGAAAATGCAAGGGATTCCGCCTCCAATTCCATTTGCTGTTTATCATATTTTGCTGCAAAATCTCCGTGCATTAAGCCGTGTGCCCATTCATGAATGAGGGTCTTGGCCTTTTGTGCTATCGGCAGACTTTCCAGGATTCTGATAATGTCTCCGCCAAATGTTCCGTTTGCCCCTCTTAAGTAGTTGTGTTCTTCCACTTTGAAGGGGCATATTTTCTTTAACTGCGAATACAACTCTGTTTCTCCTTCGATTATTTTTACTATTTCCGCCTCCGGCAGAGGCTTCCCCTCCGTCTGGCTTATATCAAATACTTGACTTCTCCCCAGAAGCCGGAAAGTTTTGTTACTTCTTCCTCCCCATCCTCTGTTTCCACCTTTATTTTTTTAAAGCATGGGGCCAGAATAAAAATCCCTTTTTCTCCCTTTTTTACATACTGTCTTTTGATCTAAGTCCCGCCTTGATTTTTTATTTGCAGTAAACGCAGCAACCATGTTGTTCTGGAGTTTCTAGCTGTGTATTGATGTCTATTCCACTATTCCAGGCTTCATTGTCATATTTGCCTTTGATAACTTTGGTTATATAGTTTAATGCTTCGTTGTAGTTACACCAGCTAAAGGTTATAGATTCTATTTGTTCGCCGGTATTTTTAAGGACAGCATATTCTTGTGCTCCGTCCTCACTGGTTGAATCTTTTAAAAAGTAGTAATCCCCCAGTTTAAAGCCGGTACACAATGTCCATGTGTAACTGGTTAACTTTTCAGCCAGTTCCTCCGGGGTGTTAACTTCAATAATCTGCCATATCCTCTTTTTGAAAAGCATTGTTATTCCTCCTTTGCTTAAAAAAATAAAAAGGCAGTATGCCTGCCTTTTAGCATGGCAATACTGCCTTTAGTAACGAATTCTCATTTTTTATTTTACCGGCATATTTACCGGCCTTTTCTGCAGTACCCCTGCCCTGCGGCATGGTACCGCTTGCTGCTAACCCCTCTAAAGATGGGAAAGAGATCTCGCAATAAGGGAGTGGCTGCCGAGCGTGAGGTAGTCAATCTGTTCAAGCAGCACGGCCACAAAGCACAGCGCGCAGCTCCCCTCCAGGCTGCAGATGGGACGGGAAGCGGGGCGGATGTGCTGTTGGATGATGTGTACCGTTTCTAGTGACTGCTGGCCACGGTCTAAATCCGTAATTTCTATTCGGACATCTCCTGTTTTTATGGCAGCCCAGGGAAAAGACTCTTTGTAAAGTTTGAAGGCAACAACGACATGGTGCGTGAAAACCCCGTATATTGTGCCCTTCTTTGGTTTTTCCCAAATTTTAAAAACCTCTACCTGTACGCTCATAAAAATCCTCCTTTTTATTATGTTTTGTACAAAAAGAGAGCATAACTTATAACAGTTATGCTCTCTTTTTGCTCCAAGGCTTCATTCCACAACAAACTTGTCAGGCTGTGGTTCTACTTTGATGCCTGGAATAAGCTCCCCGGTATCTTTATATATCGCCTTGGTTTCCGATATTTCCACATTCTTTTTTAGTTCCGCCCAGTTTGGTTCCTTTTTGATTTTGATGTAATCCGTTAATCCAACTTGTTCCAGCCATTCCAGCAGCACTTCATTGTCCCGTTCAATTACAGGGTTTTGTTTCTTCAACTTCAGCGTTCCCGAAAACAGCTCGTACTTGACCTGGGTCTTTGACTTTTGCAACAGTGATGGGTCCAGCGACATAAAGTATTCGTACAGTTTTTGCTCAAAGAAAGCTATTTGCCTTTCTGCTTTCTCTTGCTCCGACTTAAGCCATTCATCTATTTGCCTTTTCTTTTCCTCCGCAAGGCGTTTCTTCCTCTCCAGCTCCGCGCGGTAAAACTTGATTTTTTCTATTGCCCAGTCGGCTGCTGCATCATTTTCTATCCGCCAGCCCTGCTGCTCTTCCGTCTCTCCTTCTAGTGCAACGGATAAGGCAAGGGAGCCATCAAACTCTAGCATACTTCTCGCCCCCTCATCCAGACTTCGTTATACGGGACATCCGGGTCGCTGGACGGTCCGTAAAGCAACCAGAAAAACTGAATGCTGAACCGGTCATCCAGCGTCTTGACCTCTTTGTGTCGTACAAGCCGCAGCAGTATTTCTTCTGCCCTGGCACTGTTTATGATAACATCTCGCACGTCTATTTCTTCGTCCGGGTGCTGGCGGATTGCATCATAGAATGCTGCGATGTCTTTCCCCAGTTCGGATGGCCGTTCAAACCGGACAGCTGGAAATGGAATTCGCCTTAAAATTTTCTCCTTGACCTCCATACATATTCCCCCTTATACAATTTTTGGCTGCTGTACTGCTTGTCCGTACTTTTGCAAAACAGCTATGTTTTGCGTTTTTAGCACGGGACAGACAGCAGCACAGTTGATGTAAATGTTTTTCCTGCTTGATATTTTATAGACAGGACATGAAAAGCATGGTACTGTATAACCAAACCAGTCTATGCTTTTTGAACATTGTGGACAGTACCTGTGCTCGGGATGCCTGCCGAATTCCCTACCGGAGCCGTACTTGAATTCGGACTCCGGAGCAATGTGTCCACATGCCTCACACCGGTAAATGTACATAACGTTTCTCCCCCTTCTTTTTTGAAAGACAAAAAGGGGCAGCCTTTCTGCTTTTATGGCAGAAAAACTGCCCCTGTTGAAAAGTCTTCTCCTTTGTGATTTTAGGTTTTGATTTTAGGCCACAACTTGTCCGTTGGCCTTTACACTACCGAATCCGAACATCACATACTTACTTCCTTTAGGACTTTTCTGACACCGGAATTCCAGCACATGCTCTTTATAAGTGTCTATAATGCTCATAAATGGATGGTTCTCAGGAAGAACGACTGTTTCGCCGGAATCAAGTTTCAGGCCGAACACCGTGCCTTTCTGGGTGCGTGCTGGCTTTATGTCGATTATCTTTCCTTTCACCCATTCCGCTTCTTCTTTGGGATTGGAAGAAGGCTGTGGATTTTCTTTGGTGACTGCTTTGAACTGTGCTGTTTCTTTTTGTGCGGCTATGACCTCATCGGCACTTGCAACACCTGTGCCGATAAGGCCGTATCCCAGAAAACCCAGCGCCCGACCCACCGCCGACGTTTCGGCATTTTCAATGGGGTTGGTGCGGTCCACTCCGTCTCCATCGCCGATTTTGGCTGTAGCGGTAGCAGAACCGTAAAGCTCCGACACCACCTCCGCCCTTACATATCCGTTGTGCACTTCCGTCCGGATATGCAGGGCTTTGCCAGCCTTCCGGTGCTCGTCCCTTGCCCACTGTATCCTGCCATCAACCGTCATGTACGGTAAGGATACAGGGAGATAAAGGCTGCCGTCCTTGCCGCGCCAGACTCCCAGCTTCCGCAGGTCTTCCGGCAGTTTGTAGTTTGGATCTTCTATTTTCCCCAGCTTTACGTTTTTGTCGAGCATGATAATGAACTTATGGTATTCCGCAGGGATACTGTCAAAAGCAGCTTTTACACGCTCCTCCGCGATTTTCTTTTCCTCTTGAGCTTTTTTGAGGATATAGTCCATACATAATTCCTCCTTTCCCTTTGGGGATATTAATATAATCCTTTGTTTACTGCGTTTTCAAAATCCTGAATATTTTCTGGTGTGCCCTCTACTACAAATTTTTCTTCTTGTCCGAAACCGGTATCTCTTGTTTGGTATGTGCGCCATATTTTTACACCATACGTCTCTGCAAGACTCGTCACGGTTTCAAGTGCATATTTACTGTCATAATGCCCGTTATCCGGCTCCATAAGGAGCCAAATTGCGCACTGCATTAATATCCCTCCTTTTTTAATGAAAAGAGGGGGATATTGTTCCCCCCCTTTTTTTGAATCAGAGTTTCTCTCTTCTGGTTTTGATGAAGGGGACAGCAAAGGTGGAATTACTCCACCTTTGCTATGCCCCTGCACCCCAGTATCGTCCTGCCGTCCTCGCTGTATACCGGGTCGCCTATAGTATACAGCCTGGACGTGTCTAACCCTGCTGTTTTGGCTGCTGTGGCGTACAGAGCCGAAACAACAACGATGTCGTAGCCCTCCGGTATGGGATCGCATCCCGTGATCTTTTTGGCGAAGACCGGGATGTCGCCCACCTTGCCCACCTCAACGGTGTCCATTTTTGTGGAGAGGACACCGTGCGAGGGGATCTCCGCCACAACAACCAGCTCGCCGCTGCATACGTACTTGCGGATGTCCTCTCTATACGTGATGCAGCTGTCGGACAGGACGGTAATGGGGTGTGGAGTGCCGTTGAAAATTTTTGACATAATGCGTTCCCCCTTTCTTTTTTTGCCAAAAATACTAAAGGAGCGCATGAACACATACGCTCCTTTTTGGATCCCTTATTCCACCTTTTTAATTGTGACCTCCCGCTTTGGGGATGGTCGGCGTCTGCGGTACCCCTACCTTTCGGTATGATACCGCTCGCCGTCAACCTCCCTGCGGAGGAAAACGCATTGGCTTGCGCTTTTATGACGGCCTGGCTCTAATCAGCCTCTCCTCTATTTTTACAATTAAATTGTAATATATCTGCTGGATTTTTGCAAGAGGTTTTTGCCGGGATTGAACCATTTAATATTTTTGAAGAAATAATTACCAAACGAGGTTATATATCAAGCGTTTCAAAGCCACTTGTACTTCTAGACAAAACAAAATTCTTTATTTAACCGACCATAAAGCCTTTAATTTTAGTGTATAGCAAATATTACCTCATATATTGAAAATGCGCCCGCCGGGATGCCGGGATTTTTATATCATACTTAAAATATTCTTCTGATACCTGCAACTGCTTTTTCAGTATTTCCTTCCATAAATGTCATTTAATAATAGGTGTGTTGTTTTTTTTATGAAAATGAGACTAAAGTCCTGTTGTGGTATAAACCTAAACGGAATATACTAAAACTAAGTAAAATAAAACGATATAATCCTGTTTAATGGAAAGGAGATGAAACCTTTGAACGTCTATGATAATTCAGCCTTAAGTTTTTATGGGTTCATCCAGGCACGTCCCCAATACAAAAAATTTTGGGGCAACCGAATTGCTGAAGCGATTTTTGATTTTCTTGCACAGCCGCAGAACATTTACCGGATGATCGATTTTTCAGAGCGTGATAAACCTGCTTTGGGAGCTGTCATATCAGATCTTGAAGAATTATATGGGGATCAAAGAGAGTTTGCCCTTAACGTTCCTGAGCACAAACGTCTTGTCGGTGCTATGGTTTGCTACATTTTGGAACCTTTCGGGTATGTCCCTGTGAAGCAAAGAAAAATACCTGCAAACAGTTCAATCTTCTTTGCTTCAGCCTCAGTCTATGAAAAGAAAAACAAACCACGGTTAATACTCCAGCCGGAAATTAAAATCAAAGAAATTAGAGACTGAAAAAGGAGAAATATTAGGGAGAGATAAGTATGGGAGAATTTTGGCAAATTTACATGAGGATGATATTAGAAAATTATTCCTTGCCTAAGTGCCAGGTGGAAAAGCATATTGAATTGCTTTTGAAGCCTTTCATTGCTGGGTTTTTGAATTCAGTTTTCGGAAAAGGTACAAACTATATAGTTGAGGAATCTGTTTTTATGGAATACCCTTTGAAGAAAGAAGGAAATAATCAGTCACGTACTGTAGATTTCTTGGCGGTGAGTCCTACCAAAATTTATTTTTTGGAGCTCAAGACAGCTTCTTCAAGTTTTAGGAGCAAACAGGTCGAATTTTATTTAAAGTTGCAGGAAGAAATAAGGTTAAAGGGGGCCGGTTTTTTACTTTCAGATCTTTATGAAATCCGAAAAGTTAGTGATAAATTTGATAAATACAATCAACTTATTAACAATATAGAGAAAAAGTGTAGTTTTAATTTGAATCAAATTCAGGATGCTGAGGTTGTTTATATTGGACCGGAAAAGCTGCGTTCCACTTTACGAAAATATCCAGATGTGAAATATTTTTCTTTTACTGATTTGTCACAACAAAGAGTTTCTTTTAGTAACGAAAAATATCTGGAATTTTGGAATGTAATGGTTTATTACCTAAAATTTATCGACGTTCTTGATAAGAGTGTGGACGTTTCCGTGGATGAACTTATTAGTGCCGAAAAAAATGGATTACTCGATGATATTAATCAGTATAAACCGATTATTAAGAGCTTAAGACAGAAGCGCGAATACTGGGAAGATGCTTCAGAAATCAGAATATCTAAGGCAAGCCGTTTTCCAAATTACCAAGTTTATTATAAAAATGGTAAAGCCCCGGTAGCTTTTAATGGGCGCACCCATGAACCATACAAAGTAAAAGGGAAGCCGATATTGTTTGATGAGAAAAAATTAAAGGAACCTGTTTCTATAAAACTAATACAGGCTGTATTTCCTGAAACGTGATGGTAAAACGGATGCAGGGGTATTCCTCCGCATCCGTATAAGTTCCTCTCTATAAAAAGAGAAAAGTCTATCTTCTTTATGGCTAATCACACAAGAAATTTATACTTATTGTCAAATTAAAATATTGAAAAACAAATCAAATACAGGTATAGGAGGTATTAACAAGATGAAAAAATATTTGTGTACTTCACAATAATATCCTTGTTGACAGGTTTATTAGCAGGCTGCACCACAGCAGGTAAACATGAAGCAGGGCAACAAACTGAAACCGATAATATCATAAATGAAGAAACGAACAATATAACAGAAGAACCGACAGAACAGCCAGGTGAAGAACCACAGGAAGAAACACCACCTCCACCCAATCCATATCCAGATGGAATAGTAAGACATAACCCAGAAACATATTTAATAGAAACATGGGGAGTTTATAATGATGAATTTGAGAGGCCAGATATAGAAGTTCCAGTCGAGGCAATAGAAAGGCTAGGACAATATGCTCTAGAGTGGCCAGAGTATATAGATAAGGTTAAAGAAGTAAGACTTCATAAGTGGGGAGAAGGTATAGAGGATAGATACTTTTATTGGGATACAGGATTTGTAACATTTCTTGAAGCCTATCCCGATCTCTATGAAATGTATAAGAGGTGGGATGAAGAAAAGAAAAATCAGCCAAGCAATAGGAAAAGTATATCGGATATTCTAGGTATTTCTTCAGGAAGTTATGTAGAAGATGCAAAGAAAATGCACGAAGGTGAGTTTTATAAAGTAATCAAAACAGACAAGTATGAATACGAGGCAGAATGGGATTCAAACAGAGGATATTACTATATAATTGTGGAAGGAAAAGATTGGGTACCTAATAAATACCAATATAAAGATAAAGAGTTTAATGAGTATAAGTTGTATAGAGGAGATGGAGCATTTAAGTTTCATTTAGATGATGAAGCGATAGAAACTATAAAATTCTTATTATCCAATGCACTGAAGAGAGAAGAAGTAAGATTGGTAATTATGAAGCTGAAAGAAATAGAAGAGAAGGTTAATAAAGCAATGGAGACAAAGGGTATAGAGTATGCTCCATATGATGATATGGAAGAGCTGAAAACGATTTATCCAGGTTATAGAGACTGGCCATATATATACCACATGTACTTTGATACTTATATGTCGGTGTCATTTGCGTTAAGTTACGGCGGTGTTGTGATAGATATGGATAGGTGGAAAGATAATAATGTCTTCGTGAAATATGCAGAGGATTATTGCACTGGAGCAAATTTACAAGAAACACATAAGATAGCATCAGGAATTCAAAAGCATTTAGGTATAGAATTAACGAGATAGGAGGTTTATGAGAATGAGAAGGAATAGGTTTATAGGACTATTAATGGCACTAATTATTATAAGATTATCCCACAAAAAGTAACGGTTCTAGATAAATGTAGAAATATCATTGAAATACAATACATTTGCATATGGTGAGCCGTCAGGCCCACATCCATCAATGGTAGGCAAAACAAATGAGCCATGGTTGCTAGCACTCACCTATGTGAGTGCTAATTTTAATTTTTAGAGGTCAGTACAGCACGAATAATGCAAAATAATAACTCAAGATAATGTATATTATATTGCATTTTGGAGTAGAATTATGGTATAATTAAATACGAAAACGGGGTATTATCCCACCCCAAAAATGCATGATAATATTTTTCCGCTCTTTTTGTTGCCGAGATAACCCTCATAAGGAGGGAAAATATGTTTGTCTTAAGATTTACCGTGCGGCTGCCACTAGAAGAAAATCTCTTTAAAACTGAAACCAGAGAACTCAAATTTTCAAGCCCTACAGAATTGCTAAAAACTTATATAACATCAGGGCTTATGTTGTATTTGAGGAAGAAATAGATCTCGAAAAATTCAACTGGAACGTACTAAAGGAGGATCAAAAGAGGTGGAGCATGAGTTCCTAGTTTATACTGACGGCGCCTGCGCAGGAAACCCCGGTCGCATGGGGATCGGCTATGTAATCTACCAAAACCCCGGCCAAAAACTCACCGCTACCTGCACCTATTCGCCCGGCACAGGTACAAACAACCAGGCTGAATATCTGGCAGTCATCGCTGCTTTGGACTACCTCACTGCTTTTGAGCCGCAGTCCATACTTGTTATGTCCGATTCGCAGCTGGTTATCTACCAGCTTACCGGGGTTTATGCTATAAAGTCTCCCACAATCGCCGAACTGGCCGACAGGGTATTTGAGCTTGTAAAACGGCTTGGGTGCCGGGTGGATTTCAAATGGATCCCACGCAGCGAAAACAAATTTGCCGATGCGCTGGCCAGCAAAGCGGCCGGTATGCCCGTCGCAAGGATTATAAACCACTATACCGAGCTGGACGAATGGAAGCCCGATTTATACTTCACACCGGATGAGCGTGAGCTTGAGAAACTGCCTCCTCTCAACCCATCATGTGCACGGGAAGTTGAGAGATTGCTGCTCCTTGGCGATGAAGCGAAATTCGGAGACTACATCAGGCTCAAATCTGGCGGAATGGACGAATACAGCAAAGCCGATATAGAAGCTCTCAAGAAATATATAACTATCCGTCATGGGCCAAAAGCTGTACCGTGGATGATGGATACCCTGGAAGACGCTGACCCCGCTTATGCAGCAAATGCGCTCCGATGGGCAGCCAGAGGGCTGCCACCAGATATGGCACTCAAAAAAGCATCCGTGGATATGGAAATGGCAGCAAATACCACCAACAAAAGGAGAGAAGATTTCATATGGCAGGTGAAGTAAGTGCTATCCTGGACTCTTTTAAAGAGGATCTCCTGCGGCAGGAAAAATCCCAAAACACCGTCAGAGCATATATCCGCGATGTTGAAGAATTTATACAATGGTTTTCAGAAACGGTCGGAGAGTTTTCTCCGGAGCAAATAACCGTTGTAGATGTACAAGAATACAAAAGTTATCTTTACAACGTAAAGAGAAACAAGCCGGTCAGCGTTAATAGAAAACTCTCTGCCCTGGAGAAATTCTGCGAATTTTTAGTGAGCACCGGCCATCTTAAAGATAACCCGGCAGCGAAAGTCAAAAAAATAAAGGTCCAAAAAATTGCACAGTTTATGTCCCTCACAAATTCGGATTTGTATAAGTTCAAAAGGATGGTCTACCTTGACGGCAATAAACGCAACATAGCTATATTTGAGCTTATGATTAATACTGGACTGCGTGAGGCAGAAGTGTGTAATTTAAAGCTCGATGATGTTTTTATCTCTGAACGTAAGGGATATGTCATTGTAAGGGCCGGTAAGGGGGACAAATACAGGAAAGTGCCACTCAATGCGAATGCGCGCCGGGCCATACAGGCATACCTGGAGGTGCGTCCAAACCGTGGTAATTATCTTTTTGTCAGCAACAAGTCCGACCGGTTATCTGAAAGCCAGCTGTACAGGATAATAAGGAAATACGCAGATATGGCCGGTATAAAAGCGCATCCGCACGCGCTCCGCCATACATTTGCTACAAAATTACTGCGTGAAGGGAAGATTGACCTGCCGACCCTCCAAAACCTGCTTGGACATGAAAACATTAATACAACCGCCGTGTACACCAAAGCAAGTATGGAGGACCTTGAAAAGGCGGTTGAAATACTGGAAAGCCTTGAAGAATAGAGTTTGGAAAGGGGGTTCGTATGTCTGCCGGGAAGAAACAATACAGAGAAAGCACAGCCAGTCTGGCAATACGGACAATGGGAAATCCAGAGTACGGAATATACAACCCAGATTTCGTATGTCAAAAAATAACATTTATCTTTTTAGTGTAAATGTCAGGACTAAATCCCAACCATTCTAGCATCTTCAATATCTTTGGTGAAGTATCATTTGGTAAATATAGATTGCCATTGAAATATATAACCAACACAGTCTCCAATACCTCAAGTATAGTCCTAACCGATGGACGAGTTGATTTTTGACCATTAGGCTGAATATAATATTCACCTCTGTCCCTCAAAGCTTTCCTTACTCTATACTCTAAATAAGACACTATTAGCAAAACAAGTATAAACACATACCCCATCGCTTCTACTCGCTCAGGTTTCTTCAAATATACTGGCCCTAAATACACTG
>ENA-UPSB01003623-UPSB01003623.1-bioreactor-metagenome-genome-assembly--contig:-NODE-3623-length-11642-cov-4.796582_pt1 | contig 11642 bp, 4 predicted proteins | sample MGYA00238182_ERZ773286 | MGnify/ENA primary metagenome ERZ773286 (study PRJEB29026, sample SAMN07631240) | bioreactor metagenome | isolation source: Switchgrass digestor | place: USA: Dartmouth... | reverse complement strand
GAGTGGGAATCGCGATGTCCCGAGAGGCCGGAACTAACCTTGCCAGAAATAACCGATTACCTTCGCTGGGGCAACGCGTATGCATGGACCAATGATGATGTTCTCTATGCGCTCTCTGAGCTGCAAGCACTAGGAGTGGTAAACCTCAATCGCCAGCTCAGACCAGTTACAGTGATCAGGACTGCTCATCCTCAAGACATTGTCGGTTTTCTGTATTCAACTCTTATCTAGGGGTGACCATGGTTGCCTAAGATTGGGGACATTCTGTCGTTCAGAGAAGACCGATTCTTTGATGGGGCCGTTCAATCGGATTGGTTCTACGACAAATCGCGGCGAGCCAACGTTGCTGCTAATTTCGTCTTTCACGGGCCGAGGTACTTTGGCCTAACGCAATCCGACGTAGGCGCAGGTTCACACGCTCTAATGGATACGTGTTCTTTTACGGCAGACCTGGCTAACAGGCTCCAAGAAGACTCTGGGTTGAACCAATTCTTGATGGTCATATCGGGATATGGTACTGGTAAGTCACACTTGGTCGTTACGCTTGCGTCTCTTTTTGGTGGCTCTGACTCCAGTCTGCAGTCGCATATTCTAGGGAACATAGAAGAAGCAGATGCTGAGATCGGGCGGCGTTTGCGAATCCAGATAGGCAAACCCAATCTAGTGCTCGTTCTCAACGGTATGCGTGATTTCAACCTAAACTACGAACTACTGAATGCCGCAAGAAAGTCGCTCGATATGCACGGGTTTGATGACTCCGTGTTCAAGGGAATTACCAAACCTTACGATATTGCAAAACACTTCGTGCGCAACAACTTCGAACGGCTTGAGGACTTATTTCGCAATGCTTGTTCAACTCACTTCCCAGGTCTGTCCGGGCAGCGACTAAAAGAATCTGTTATTGGCTCACTTGAAAACCGAGAAGAAGTCTTTAACGCTGTCAACGCCGTATATGAGGAGGTGAATGGAAACCCCATTCGATGGGATGATGGGATCTCAGCTTACGATGTACTTGAGCTGCTTACTTCGCGAATGTGCGGAGCACGAAAGCCGTTCAATAAAGTCTTAGTGTTGTTTGATGAGTTTGGACGGTTCATGGAATATGCGGGTGCGCACCCTGCTAGAGCTGGGGATGCGGGTCTTCAGCAGATGTTTGAAGCCATTCAAAACAGCAATGGTGACGCCGTTTTTGTTGGGTTTGTTCAGTCAGACCTTAGGGCGTACATGAGCAGAATCGATAAGAGCTCTAACCTATCAAGATATGTAGGAAGATACGAGACTAGCGATAAAGTGTACCTCTCTTCAAACCTGGAGACGATATTTGCCGGGTTGATTCAGCGGAAGAACCACGAGGCATTTGCTAGATATGTAGTCAATCGGTATCAGCAGGAAGAACAGCAATTGAGGGATCTGCACAGAAGCATCCTTGAGTGGTGTCAAGAAGCCAAGTCACGTGGAGTATGGCACGACTTCAGCATGTTTAGACGAATAGTGGTCGAAGGTACATACCCCTTACATCCGCTTACGGTGTGGTTCCTAAGCAACCTTCATGAATGGCTGCAACAGCGATCTGCTTTGTCGTTCCTGCGGTCTGCCTTCGCTGAAATCGCCCAAGGCGAACTACGTGATTTTGGAACGATGCCGCTCATTTGGCCAGTTCAGTTGCTTGATAAGGGGTTGGTGGATGAGCTACTGCTTGCCGAAGAACAGGGACGCCAGCGAAGCCGCTTTTGCACACAGTATGACGCTATTCTGAGGAAAAACTCTGGTAAGTTTACAGAAGACGAAATCAAGATTCTCTCCGCGAACCTTATTCTACGGATTGGGCAGTTCCGAACTCACGATAGGGCTGACGCTATCCGCGCCTTTCAATACTGCACAGGGATGCCTAGTTCGGCAATCGCTAGAGCACTGGATTCACTTGAGAGCGAGTATGGGGTAATCTCTTTTGACGACAGACTGGGAAGCTTCGATTTCGTGGAGGACGCAGTCGGTGCTAATGACTTCAGGAAGTACATAGCAACTAAGCGACGGAACACAAGGGTTGATCTGTCAGTTGTTTTCCAGCAAAACGAAGTCAAGCAGCTTCTTGGAGTAGCCGTTCCTATTGATACTGAGTTTTCAGTTAAGCATCACATTCGCACAAGAGAATGGCTGTACAGTCAGGAGGTTGTTTCCGCCGACACGTTGGATGAGGAACGAGTGAAGTTCCTCAAGAATAAGTGGGTTTCAGCCACGTCGCCAGAAACAGCCAAAGGGCAGATCGTCTGGGTGCACGTCAACAGTGAGTCACAACAGCGCTCCCTCACTAGGCTGCAAGAACTTATTGAGGCGGAAGGGCTGGAAAACCTTCCGATTATCTTCGGGCTTCTAGATGATAGAGACGACCGACTTTCAGATGCACTAGTAGACTTCTCTCTAATTGGAAATATCTCGGAGGCAGAGAAAGCTCTATATGCTCGATTTGTACCGGAGTTTGAGGCGAAAACTCGAACAGCAATCACGGATATCGCGGCTAAGTTGATGGCTGAGCGCAAGATCATTACGTCTAGCGGAGTAGAACGGTCACCGCACCGGATTTCCCAATTGGCTGCAACTCTGTTTGAGAAGGTCTACCCTGAAGCCGTCCCGTTTCCCTTCGAAGGATTCCATAACAGATCCAGTGCAGCTAAGAAGATCCTCAGTCAGCTGGCAAGACAACTGTGTGGAGGGCTCATTGGTGAACAGTGGGTTCAACTGGCTACAGCTGACGTAAGAAACAGATTCACTGCGGTTATGTTTGCAGGGGGGGGACCAGGTTCGTGGGGAGTGGTTAGCCAGGATTATAGAATCACTGCCCCACAAGACCCGGATGTTAGAAACGTTATTGAGTTCCTCACTGCTAAGGTGCCTGCTTCCGGAAAGCTGCACCTCAAAGACTTAATGCCCATCTTGGTTATGCCTCCATACGGAATGAATGAGTACGCAGCCGCTTTGCTAGTGGCGTGTTTCTTGTCGCTCAATCGTAATAGCCTGCGGGTGCTTCTGAAAGGAGAGCCTATTCGTCTTTCGGAATGGGCCAATCGTGCTTTTGCAGACAAGACAGTGGATTTTGAGATAATCGAGCAGACGTCCATAGAAAGACGACAGGACACCGATCGCATCCAGGTTTTTTGTGGTCGGGTTGAAGCGAACACTGACATAAGTGGATGTGTCGAGCTAAAACAGGAGCTCGATAGAATACTTGCTGAAGAAGACATTACAGACGAGTATGGAGGACGCATTGAAGCATGCCGGATTCTCCTCGAAGAGGGACTCACCCTGAACAATAGGTTTGAAAACTCTGTGCGTCAAGCCAGCCATCAGATCGCATCAGCAAAAGGTTCTGGAGCTCACAAAGCATTGACCGCTATGAGAATTCTCAAGGGGCTTGAAAAAGGGTTATACAGCTCCCGTTACAGCCTCAACAAGACTCAGATTTCCCAAGTTGACAATCTCCTAAAGAGAGCAGATAAGGTATTAAGAACTAGTTGGTCTGAATGGCTGGACTCACTGTCGTGCAATGGCCTCACTCAGGTGGGAGAGTTCAAGACATGGACTAAGGATATTATTGGGTGTCTACAGGAGTTCGGTTATCGCGAACTCGCAAGACAGACACAGGATAAGGTCTCCAGAATACTTGACAACTTAGAGGAGATTCGGAAGATGGCTGTTGTCAGAGAAGAGGTCGAGCGTTTCGACAGAGTCTGCCAGCCGTCTGACTTTACAAGTTATGGCCAGCTCAAAGATTGGGAGAGCCAGGCAGAGAGATTGAAAGACTACGTTCGCAAGTCCATCGCCTCTGGACATGAACAGAACAGGTTGCTTGACATCGTGGGTGTCCGGTTAGCACAGGTCTTACGTGCCCTTGAAAGCATCAACCAGCAGGTAGGAGACGTGATCGAGCGAAGCCTCAACGTTAGGACCTTGGAAGACTGTGAGGCATTATATAGCACTATCAGGAACCTCCTTGAACGATCTCTGAGGGAGCAAGATGATCGGGATCTTAGGAAGCTAGCAAATGATCTTCAAGATTTCATGGAAGATGTATCCCGAATCAGAAAATACCAGATGGATCCTGAAAAGTTAACGATCGAAGTGCGCCGGTTAATCGAGCAATGGGAATCGCGAACAGAAGACCTTGCTGTAGCTGCAGTTCTCGAGGGAATTCTCGAAGATGGTTTGCGGAAGTGTATGGAGATGGAAGAACAGTGGGTCTCTGAGTACCTTTACATAACGAAGCCCATTCATATATGGTCTGCAGAAGAATGCTCACGATGGCTGGAAGCCGTAAATCCCCCGCCTCCATATTTAGGCCAAATAAGTCTTTCTAGACTGAAAACGATGGTAGAAGAAGTAACTGCGAGACAAGCATCAATTCCTGTAGATGCTATTGTAGAGGCTTTCGGCAGACTGACCGAACAGCAAAAGAGGCTCTGTATTCGCATTCTTATGTCACAGATTTCCGCGGACGATGCTTGATTGTGCGCCTCCGTTTGATAGAATTCCTGTGGGGTTGGTTCGAGCTCCCACATTGGAATATCTTGCTCCAACCCGGTGAGGTTACCTGAGCGCGATCAGATGGTCGGAGAAACACAACGTACCTTTGCTCCCTAAGCGTGCTTCCGATGAGAACGGAAGCACGGGTATAGCTTCTGATCTGCGGCCCGTATTTTCTGAGGAGAAGCGCCTGCTAGAAGTGTTGCTCAGACTAGACCGTGGATGCTTGAGTAACTCGAGTGTATGGGCGACCACGAGTAGCAGACTTATCGTCGATGGACAGACTGTTATTCTTAATAAATCTGATTATATGAAGCGGGATCCCGAAGAGATCAGGCGGGAGATGGGGACTCTTGAACGCTCTTCGCATGAAGAAGAGCGAATGAATGAGTACCTTAAGGCTTTTGTACAGTGCAATAAGAACCGTGCTAATGCTATGGAAGAAGTGGCTGTAGATATAGTCATGAGGGCTCAGCAACAAGCCCCTCGTGCTTATCCATTCGTCTCGTTCAGCGGCGGAAAAGACTCGACTGTGGTTTCGGATGTTGTCCGCAGGGCTCTGGGAACAAACGAGATACTACATATCTTCGGCGACACAACTCTGGAGCTTCCTACGACCTACAGCTACATTGACCGCTTCAAGGCTCAAAACCGAAAGATACCGTTCATCAGAAGTAGGTCTAAACATGACTTTCATGAGCTTTGCAAACGCATTGGGCCGCCAAGCAGAGTTATGCGTTGGTGTTGCACCGTGTTTAAGACCGGACCTATTGGGCGAAAACTAGATGGGCTGAAGAAGTCTCACTATCTAACGTTTCAAGGCGTTAGACACTCTGAATCTGTACGAAGAAGCTCATATCAAGCGATTTCTAGATCTCCGAAGGTAGCGTCTCAGACTGTAGTGGCCCCTATTATCTACTGGCGGGATGCGGATGTCTGGGCATACATAATTGATAAGAGCTTGGATTTTAACGATGCGTACAGATACGGCTACACTCGTGTTGGCTGTTGGTGTTGCCCAAGCAACAGCATGTGGTCTTCTTTTCTTACTCGTGTTTTTTTCCCTGAGTTAGCTGAGCCTTGGCGTAGTTTTCTAGTTGATTTCGCTAGATCGATGGGGAAACCCGATCCTGAAGTATATGTGGACACAGGGAAATGGAAAGCACGTCAAGGCGGTATAGGAGTATTAACTGCAAGCGACAGCCTCATAAGCTCAAGAGCGTGCGGGGACGACCCTAATGCTAAGATTTTCAAACTTAGCAGGCCCATAAGTGAGAATCTGTATGAGTATTTCAAGCCCTTTGGACAGATAGACCGTTCCTCCGGGAGTACTCGTACTAATGAAGTGCTGGTCATTGACTCGTCTAGCAAACAACCCTTGTTAAGTCTCCAGGGGGCAATCGGTTCTTCTGAGCTGAGAATTGCTGTGATACGAAGTTCGGACCCAACTCTGCTTTTTCACAGAGTTGACTGTCAGCTTAGGAAGTTTCAATCCTGCATCTTGTGTGGAGGTTGCCTATCCGCTTGCCCGAACGGAGCTATCGAGCATAGGAGAGGTTCTTATTTTATAGATGAGACGCGCTGCGTGCATTGCCTTCAGTGTGTGAACAAATTCGACACAGGTTGCCTAGTGAGTAAAGTGCTTCAGATAAAAAGGGGATCAGAGTCATGAGTTTCGCCAGGCACCAGTCTTTCTACATTAGGGATAACTGGTTTGCAAAAGCGATAGAGCACGTTAAATCAAACCCACGAGCCCTCTCCGAAAGTAGCGCGGCTGCTAATCTGGGAATCGGGAAGAACATGGTTGAATCCCTGCGCTTTTGGCTTATCGCCAGCAAATTGGCAAGTCCTAGGAGAGACGGTCTCCAGCTTACGAGATTAGGTGAACTAGTCGAAAGGTACGACCCGTACTTCGAAGATGACATGACCTGGCTCTTGATCCACTATGGGTTGACTTCAGATCCGCATGCCGCAACATCTTGGTACCTCCTATTCAATAGGTACACCTACCCACAGCTGACTGAGGGTGAGTTTGTCGATTTTGTTAAGAATGAAAACGGATACGACGTCGCTGGTTCGTCAGTCAAACGAGATTATGACTGTCTACTTGCCACGTACGTCCAGGATCAGGCTATCGAGGGAACACCCGAGGATAACATGACATGTCCACTAAGGAAGTATCGGCTCCTAGAGAGAGTCGACAAAGACGTGTATCGCAAGGTACCCTGTAGAGTCCCCCTTCCGCCTGAGTTGCTCTATTATGTCATAAGGACAAGCTATCCAACGGTTGACTATCACAGCATTATGGGTCTCATAGACGGAGATCGAAACATCGGGAGGACCTTCAACTTATCGATAGATCAGCTGTATTTTTATCTGCAGAAAGTCGAGGATGCGGGACTTGCACGGTACTCCATTACTGCGGGCGTTAACTCAGTTGCCCTTGAGTCTATGGACGAGTATTCGGTGCTCCGAGATTATTACAGGAGAGTCAGCCTGACATGAGATTGAGAGAACTTCTTGTTCCAACTTCAGGGTTTCAGCGTTCGGTTAGCGTGCTTTATGATCTTGATGATCAAGAACGGGTACGTGGTTTTATCCCTACGGACCATGCCGAATGGGTCTTATGCGATGTGCTCAACTCTCTAGCTGGATGTGGTACTAGAGCTTCAATGCTTATTGGTTCATACGGTACTGGCAAGTCTCACCTCGTCACCTTCTTAGGGAGTCTCTTGGGCAAGAGAATCCCTTCCACTGAGTTCGAGCTAGCAACGGCAAAGATACGAGATAGAGACCTACGTGCTGCCGTAGTTCGAGAAGTCCAAGAGACTAGACCGTACCTAATTGTACCTGTTATGGGTGGCACTCATGATGTCAGGACCTCGTTGCTGAAGGGGCTAAAAAGAGCTCTAGAGCGAGAGAGAATCAGGATTCCAATAGAATCAGCGTTTTCCAAGGCCAAGGAAGTAATAGGCCGATGGAGAGAGGAGTATGCAGAAACCTACTCAAGATTTGAGGCCGAAGTTCAGGCTACTGTGTTTCAGAGCGCGGATAAATTCTTACAGGCGTTGGACAATGCCGACAAGAGTGCGTTGACGTGGTTCGATGGCCTACATCGCAAACTATCAGCAGGTGCTGAATTTGACCCATACGGCAGCGATATCGTAGAAATCTATGTTTCTGTGGCACGGGAGCTCCCTAAGCTGGGCTATCGAGGAGTTTTCATTATCTTTGATGAGTTTAACAAGGTCCTTGAAGAGGCGTCTCATGACACGCTTACCCTGAAGGCTCTGCAAGATCTCGCCGAGACATGTAACAGAAGTGATGAGAACATGAGCCTCTACTTGATGCTTATATCTCACAAAACAATAGGGCAGTACGTTACAGGCTTTGTCAAGGAGAGGTCTGAAGAGTGGCTGAAAGTCGAAGGGCGTTTCAGACTGTATGATCTCACTCGACATCCTGGTGAACGTTACCAGCTTATGAGCAGGGTACTCACTAAGTCTCGGGAAGACTGGCGCGAGGTGTTGAGAGCAGCTGGCATAAGACTACTGGGTGCGGACCGAGCGGAGTTGCGGGAGCTCTTTGGTATTCGCTTACCAAATTCTTCGGTTGAGGCTATTGACGATTTAGTCAAAGAATGCTTCCCGCTTCATCCCGTCTTAGTCTATTGTCTGCCACTAGTGTCGAACAGACTGGCACAGAATGAAAGAACGATGTTCACATTCATGGCTAGTCCTGATGAGAGCCCTATTTCTAGGCTCTTGGAACTGGAAGTAGCAGAGGTTGACTACATATATCCTTACCAGCTGTTTGATTACTTCGAGAGTGAAATGAGGCGCGCATCCGAGGCCGATATCAGGACAACCTGGATGAAGGTTGCCAACGCTTTGCAGCAGTTTAACAGGGATCAAGTTGAGAGCAAGATCCTGCGTACTGTCGGGATTCTCTCCATACTCGGCAATCAACTCCTAACGACTAAAGAAATGGTTCAATTCTCGTTATACCCGAGAGTATCTGGCGATGACTTTGACCGCGCCCTGGTCAAGTTGATTGAGAAAAAACTCGTCTTTTGGGGTGACACTGGGACCTTGGCTATTTCAGTTCCTGTGGGAGTTGATATTAACGCTGAACTGGCCGCCAGAATGAACAAGATGACCCTGGAACCTGAGTTTGACTTGCAGAAATATGGTATCAAGGATTACGTGGTTCCGAGACGGTTCAACCATAAGTATGGAATGATACGTTACCTCTCCCCGATGTACGTGGACTATCGGGGTCTAGTTAGGGTTCTGCAAGAGACCTCAAATGGCCTCAATTCCGGTGTTGACGGCTTGATCGTGTATGTCTTTCCAAATACTCTGCAGGAGCTAGCTGAGTGTAGGAGGTTTGTTCTAGAGACGTGTCCCAATCAACAAGTTCTCATCGTGCTCCCAACCCAGCCTGTGCCTGTGCGAGAAGCTGTCCTTAAGCTGAGGGCACTCGATGATATTCGCAATAGCGCACGAAAGGTGCGAACTGATGAGGAACTCGAAAACGTCCTCGACATGTATTTCTATGATGCGCTTTCGCATCTTCAATCAATAGTGTCGCAAGTGACCGCTCCATCGCCATCAGTAGAGTACTACTGGAAGGGCAAGAAGCATGCTACGATCAGGTCTTTCGGTCAGCTTTCCGACCTTGCTTCTAGCATGATGGAAAGTGTATATGAGTACACACCAGTGGTGAACAATGAGCTGGTTAATAGAGTGAACCCAACTAGCATTTCGCGTCGAGCGCTTAACCTTGTCATTGACGAGGTTCTAAGAGGAAAAGCGAAAATAGGTACGAAAATGCGTTCTTCGCAAGAGCAGTTTATGTTTGACACGTTATTTGTCTTGACGGGCCTTCATCCAGATGAGGACAAGCCTAGGAGCGAGAGTTTCACCCGCATATTGCAGGAAGTGGAGTCTTATCTTAACCAAGCGAAGGGGAAACCGATAGGACTTGGCCGGTTGATATCTACCTTAACGCAGCCGCCGTATGGTATTAGATTGGGCATTATCCCTGTTTTCCTCGCTTCCGTTCTTTCGCGGCAGACGAAAACGGTAGTCTTTAGGGATAGGAGCGGAGCCGAGTGTCTCCTCAACTCTTCTCTCCTTGAGAAGATTACCAACGATCCTGAAGCCTATTCGGTGGAGGTCGAGAGTTGGAATGATTGCTTTGACTCGCTAGTCCTTGAGTTGGGAGCAATCTTTGGCGTGGACCTTGGTGTCACCTCGCCCAGTGCTAAAGAATTTGAGATACTTGGCGACGCTGTTTTCAGGTGGTTTGTTTCTCTACCGAAATACGCTCGGGAAACAAAACGTGTAGACGAAGTAACACAGAACTTTCGTCGAGCGGCAAGACGTATAATAAGGAACCCCCGAGAGGTTATTCTTCATGACATACCTGACATAGCAGGTTGCTCAGTTACTAGTCGCGAGGGTGTTCAAGCGGTTTTAGGTTGTGTGCGCCGAGCCAAGGTGGAACTAGAAAGCGCCTTAAATGTTGAGCGTGGAGTTGTCAGACGGATCACTGAGGACATGCTGCGTGGTTTTGGGGTTGGTCAGGGTTCGGTCTTAGAAATGGCTAGAGAGTTTGTCAAGACACATGCTGACAAACTCGGAGTGTCGCTGGACCTCGCGAGATTTGCTGATTGCGTTCAGAACCACGCAAGGACCGACAATGACTTCATAGAGAGTATTGCCGAAGAGCTGACAGGTATTCGATTGGAGGATTGGACTGACGAGACCGAGAGCAGCTTTCGTGCTACCCTTGAAGAGATCTTCGATACTACTCGCCACGTCGAGGATCCTCCGAGCGGGCCTCAGGTTGAGATAACCATTCCAGCCTGGGAGGGTGAGTCGGCGAGGAGGTATTTCATCCCCGGAGGACCAGTCAGCGAAACAGCTATATTGCTGCAGTCGGAGCTGGAGTCGTCCATTGATGATTTTGGAGACTCAGTTTCTCGCACAGAGGTGAAGCAGGTGCTCTTGAATATTCTGAAACGGATGCTTGCGTCATGATGTCAGTTTACCTAGATAATGCCGCAACAACGTTCCCTAAGCCACAGGCAGTGATCGAGGCTGTTGTGCAGTGTGTCAGCAATTACGCTGTGAGTCCATTGCGTGGCTCTGGCGGACTCATTGATAGAGCGAATAGAGCACTCGACGATTGTAGAGATGCACTGGCACGGGAGTTTTGTGTTGGTTCACACCAAGTTGTATTTGCCCCGTCTGCGACTTACGCCATCAATATGGTTCTAAGAGGTTTTCCTTTTAACCCTGGCGATGCTGTCTATTCGTCGCCTTTTGAGCATAACTCGGTTTCACGATGCCTCCACTTTCTTCAGACCACCGGTGTGATCCGATGGAAGATGATACCGATGGACTCGCAAGGACATGTCGATGAGTTGTCATTGCTTCGGCAATTCTCGCTCGATCCTCCTGCCATGGTGGTTATTGCACACGCGAGCAACGTGACCGGCGACATTCTCCCTGTTGAGTTGATCGCGAGCCTGACTCACAGGTTCGGTGGGTTAGTTCTTCTCGACGCAGCTCAGACGGTCGGGTTGAATACTCCCTCAAGCGCAGCAGTTGATTTTGATTTTGCTGCGTTTTCTAGCCACAAGGGGTTGTACGGAATCCAGGGAGCAGGAGGTCTGGTGATCAGAACCTCCCAACCAGACGTGCTCCGACCGCTTGTTTATGGTGGCACGGGAACGCACTCGGAGGATCTTGACATGCCAAGCGAGATCCCGGAGCGTTACGAGGTTGGAACTCACAGCCTTCCTGCTATTGTATCCATGCATGAGGGGTTGAAATGGATCCTCGCGACTGGTAAGTCGGCTATTCGGGAGCGAATCACCAGTTTATCCGTGTACTTGGAAGAGCAACTTTTGAGTATTCCCGGTGTTCGCGTTCATGGTCGAAAACGTGCAGGGATGAACGTCGGGATTGTATCTTTTGAAATAGACGGGGCGACCCCCCAGGAGGTCGCTATGTATCTCAGTGGTCAACAGATCTGCGTTAGGGCAGGACTTCATTGTGCACCCCTTGCCCACAAGACGCTTGGAACCCTGCCTCACGGGACTGTCAGAGTTA
>ENA-UPSB01003622-UPSB01003622.1-bioreactor-metagenome-genome-assembly--contig:-NODE-3622-length-11643-cov-4.895150_pt1 | contig 11643 bp, 6 predicted proteins | sample MGYA00238182_ERZ773286 | MGnify/ENA primary metagenome ERZ773286 (study PRJEB29026, sample SAMN07631240) | bioreactor metagenome | isolation source: Switchgrass digestor | place: USA: Dartmouth... | reverse complement strand
ATGTTAATGACAAGTATTATATTCATCCTCTTAAGGCCTGGCAAAGATATTCTCCAACTATGTTTTTCCCCCATCTTATCCAGGGGCAGGATGCTGTATGTATTACTTCCAGTTCCGAGGCCGCCGAGCTTTTTTCCAGCATTAGCCGTGGTGATGAAAGGCTTGATCACTGGGATGTGGTATTTAATAAGGCCAAGGAGGCTTTAAGTTTTGATTTGGAGGAACAAAACAAAGTAAAAAGGCAATTAATGGCTATGTTGATCGACAGTTCCTCCAAAATGTTTCAGTTATGCGACCGTTATTTTACTTTAAAGGACATTTTAAAAATAGCCGTCAGAGAAGTGGGGACGGGCTTTATTGGCGGGAAAAGCGTTGGTATGCTTTTGGCCCGTAAAATCTTGGAAGTGGATGGTCAAGATCGCTTTAAGCCCTATCTTGAACCCCATGATTCCTACTATATCGGATCGGATGTTTTTTATACCTATATTGTTCAAAACGGCTGGTGGGAACTGCGTACCAAACAGAAAACAAAAGAAAGTTACTTAAAATATGCTCAAGAATTACAAGAAAAGCTATTAAGGGGGAAATTTCCTGAAAATATTCGGGAAAAATTTGTGCAGATGCTGGAATATTTCGGCCAATCACCGATAATTGTGCGTTCCAGCTCCTTGTTGGAGGATAATTTTGGCAATGCTTTTGCAGGTAAATATGAAAGTGTTTTTTGCGTAAACCAGGGTTCTCCGGAAGAACGCTACAAAGCCTTTGAACAGGCAGTGCGCATAGTTTATGCCAGCACTATGAGCGAGGAAGCTTTGACTTATAGAATGAACAGGGGCCTTATTGATAAGGATGAACAGATGGCTATTTTGGTGCAGCGCGTTTCCGGGGATTACCACCAGGAATGCTTTTTCCCTCATGTGGCCGGGGTAGGAAATTCTGTCAACATTTATTTATGGGATAAAAGCATAGATATGGAAGCCGGAATGCTTCGTCTCGTGCTCGGCCTTGGAACCAGGGCGGTGGATAGAACTGTTGAAGACTATGCCAAAATTGTAACCCTGGATAATCCTTTGCGGTTGCCATTGGTTAATTACGGGGACCGCAATAAGTTTTCTCAACATTATGTGGATTTGCTTTCTTTAACGGAAAATACGTTAGTCACTAAAAGTCGGGAGGAAGTTTTCTCGTACGACCTAAAAGTAGATAAAGATCTGTTTTTCAGTGTTGATTATGAGAGGATAAACAATTTGCGACAGTTGGGTTACAACAATTTTAAAACCCCTTACCTAATTGACTTTAATACAATGTTGAGGGATACGGATTTTCCCCTTGTTATGAGGGAAATGCTTGCTCTCTTGGCAAAGGCCTATAACTATCCGGTAGATGTTGAATTTACAGTGAATTTTACCGGGAATAAGAAGTATAAAATTAACCTTTTACAGTGTCGTCCTCTGCAAACTAAAGGTTTGGGCAAATCGGTGGAAATGCCTGAACTTAAAGATAATCAGGATTGTTTCTTCTTTTCCCATGGGAATTTTATGGGAGGCAATATCCGCCTGCCTATTGATTACGTAGTTCTTGTTTCTCCCCGTTCTTATCTCCAACTGGATCTCCAAGCCAAATACTCCGTAGCCAGACAGATTGGTTTGATCAATAAAAAGCTTAAGGGGCAAAATGTTTTGCTTATAGGCCCGGGTAGGTGGGGAACAACCTCTCCTTCTTTGGGAGTGCCAGTGCATTTTACGGAACTCTGCCATATGGCGGTAATTTGTGAAGTCTCATCCCAGGAAGGGTTTAGCCCTGAACTATCTTACGGCAGCCATTTTTTCCAGGATCTCGTTGAAACCGGTATTTTCTATGTGGCCCTTTTTGTGGGAAATGATAAGGTAATATATAATCCCGACTACGTTCTAAGAAGAGAAAATATTTTCGCCAGGCTTTTTCCGGCAAACGCAGAACTGGCAGACGTGATCCATATAGCGGAGACAAAGGGCATGGAGATATTTTCGGATATCGGCAGCCAGAAGGTTCTGTGTAAATAACTAAAGATGCTGTGCAGATAACTAAAGCTTCAGGCTGACCCGGTATTCTTTCAACCAATAATTTACTTGGATAAAATAAGCTAGAAGTTGAGGGGCATTCATCAATTGACCGAACCATGGAATATTGGTGTCGGTAGTTATTCTTTGGGCAAAGTCCAAAAGAGCGGGTCGGTTGATAAAAGGATTCAAAGGCGAGTTTTTGTCATTTACAATTTCAATGATTGAGTCGCGAACTGCTTCCAGGTAAGCCGGATTATGAGTTTTTGGGTAGGGGCTCTTTTTACGCCATAGGACGGTTTCGGGCAGAAGCCCTTCCATGGCTTTTCTTAAAAGGGCCTTTTCCCTGTGCCGGTGAAATTTATATTCCCAAGGAATATTCCAAAGATATTCCACCAGTCTGTGGTCGGTATAGGGAACTCGCAGTTCCAATCCGACTGCCATGCTCATTCGGTCTTTGCGATCTAGCAAAGTAGGCATCCAACGGGTCAGATTCAAATAGAACATCTCACGCATCTTGGCATTTATCGGGTTGTCGCTGGCCAACCGCGGAACTTCAGCCAAGGCTTCCTGCAAACGTTGAGCCAGGTATTCCTGCGGGCGGATTAGCTCCAATAATTCGGGAGAATAAAGGCGGAAACGTTCTTCGGCCCGGCGTGTCCAAGGAAAAGTCTTTAACTCTATGGATTCTTGGTTGTAAAACCAAGGGTATCCGCCAAAAACTTCATCAGCCCCTTCTCCGGATAAGGCTACCGTTGCCATTTTTTTTATTTCCCGGCTAAAAAGATATAATGAAGAATCCACATCAGTCATCCCCGGCAAATCCCTGGCCAAAACCGCCGGGAATAAAGAATCCACTAACTGCTGGGTGTTGAGCAAACAGGAATAATGCCTGGTACCGAAATTATCGGCCACAATTTTTATCCAAGGTGCATCCGGGTCAGGTTGAAATTCATTGGCCCGAAAGTATTTTTCATTATCTATATAATCTACGGAAAAAGTGCGTAACGGTTTTAGGCCCTTTTTTTGATAGGTATTGGCCGCTATGGCAGTAATGACACTGGAATCCAAACCGCCTGATAATAGAGTGCAGAGAGGCACATCGGAAACCAGTTGGCGTGTTATGGCGTCGATAACTAAATCTCTAACCGTAAGTGCTGTCTCCGCAAAAGATTCCGTATGAGGTTTGCTTTCTAAAGACCAGTACTGCTTGGAGCTAACGCCGCGACGATTTACCCTTAGGCAAAAACCAGGCTTTAATTCAAAAATTTGTTTGAACACTCCGTGTCCCGGAGTACGGGCCGGACCCAAAACAAAAATTTCGGCCAAACCTTCTCTGTCGATTGTGGGTGAAATAAAGGGATGGGCCAAAAGAGCTTTAATTTCTGAAGCGAATAGAAATGAACTGCCGAAGCGGCTATAAAATAGGGGTTTGACACCGATTCGATCTCTGGCTAAAAATAATTCTTCCTTTTGCTCATCCCAGACTGCAAAGGCAAAAATTCCATTGAGCTTTTCCAGACAGTTTTCTCCCCATTCAATATAGGATTGAAGCAGGACCTCCGTATCGGACCAGCCTTGGAAAGAATAGCCACGGCCAAGCAATTCCTGGCGGATTTCATTGGTATTATACAATTCTCCGTTATAAACCAAGACATAAATATTGTTTTCTTTTCGGCGAATCATTGGTTGCTGCCCCCCCTGGGGATCCACTACCACCAAACGCCGATGTCCCATACAAGTATGTGGCGAGAACCAATAGCCCGTTGCATCCGGCCCACGGGGAATAAGCTTATTGGTCATGGTTTCAATAATATTGGTTTCACCAGTGAGATTTCGGGAAAAATCTGTCCAACCGACAATTCCGCACATCAGTTTTACCTCCTCAGCAATGAAAATTACATATTAACAAAAAAGAAAAACGTCCTAGACTAAGTACCAGCTACTTAATCCAGGACGCCATTGTCCCAAGAGCTTAATGCTGTTTTAATATATGCAACAAGGATTATTAATGATTACAGATGCATTTCTTGAGTTTTTTCGGCTTTGATTCGACTAGAGTTGGCACCGAACTTTTATGCGAAGAGATAAAAATATAGTCAATTTGAAGTAAAAGAATATATATAAAGACTGCGGCAATATAAGCTTAATGGCTTGGTTTGCAGCAGTCTTTTTATTGCCATAGTTAAGGAAAATAATACTCTCCTTAAATGGGTAAAAAAAGTGTAGGATTTTGGATTAATTGGTATATTTTACAAAATAACAGTTAATACCTAAAATTTCGACAAACCGTATATAGAAATAATACTTATGCCTACCTATACTAGAGTTCGGGCTAAATAATTGTTAGTTTTTGCGGATGAGAGAAGTGGCAATTTTACCTAAAAGAGAAAGTTTTTCGAGTGTGTTTACATTCCAAGGCATCGCTAAACAATTGACTCTTATGCAATTATTATATTCACCTGCCGGAGAAGAAAAAATTTTGCCCAATGCAATGGTAATGTCGTGTTGCTTTGCTATATCCGAAAGTAAAGCAGTGTCAATTCCTTGGGGCAACTGAATCCAGATGAATAGGCCTCCTCTTGGCATTTCAGCTATAGTCCCGGAGGGAAATGTATCATTAATAACTTGTAAGGATTTACTGAGTATTTCAAAACACTGTTGCCGAAAGTGTTGAAGATGTCGGGCGCCGGCACCGGAAGATAAGAAGGAAGAAAAACCTTGTTGGATTAGTAGTGGGACAAAAGCCCCGATTAGATTTTTATGGAACACAATTTCTTTATGAAAACGTCCGCCGGCAATCCAGGCGATTCTATGGGCCGGAGAGAGGGACTTGGTAAATCCGGAAATATAGATAACATTTTCCGGATCAAAGCTTTTAAGTGGATGAGGACGGACCTCATCAAAGTGGATATCACCAAGAATATCATCTTCAATAATCGGGAGCCGGAGCTGACGACAGAGCTCAACCAGTTCAGACTTTGATTGCTCGGGCATAAGTGCCCCGGTGGGATTGGAGTAATTGGCAGAGAGTAGGAGACAACTGGGACGCAGGCCTTTTTCCAGGTAGCTTTTTAAAACGGACACTTTAAGCCCGGTACGAAAATCGCTGGGAATACGCAGAGCTTTCAACTGGAGAAACTCAAGCAAAAAATAAAAACCTATATGCCCCGGGGATTCCACGGCGACGATATCTCCGGGAAAAGTACAGGATCTTAAAGCTAACATTAGGGCTTGAGTGGCACTGCAAACTAGAGAAAGTTCCTTATTGGAAAAGGGACAGCCACAAGGAATCATCCATTTCATAATGTTTTGTACCAAATGATCTAGATCTTTGGGTTGTTGTTGTAAATTAACGGTAATTTCTTGTGTTTTGGCAATTCGTGCAATGTGATAATTGATTTCATCCACAGGGTAGTAGTAAGTGGAAGTTATTGTAGAAGCCATAGGCCAATGGATATGACTTGAAGGATCAAGAATATTGGCAGCATAGTTTGAAAATTTGGAATTGAGTATTTCGAATTTCATGAATGTAGATTGAGCCTTATCTTCTTGTAGAAAAGACAGATGAGGATTGCGATAAATGTCATTTCGTACATAAAAGCCTTTACTGGGGAGACTTTCGATAATTTCCTTTTTTTCTAAAGAACGTAAGGCTTCTAACACAGGTGTGATACTAAACTTATGACGAGCTGCTAAATCCCGTACTGATGGTAATTTTTCTCCTGGTAAGACGGCACCGTTGATAATAAGTTTAATAATGCTTTGTTCAATCTGTTCTCGTTTATACATAATTACACCTAAATCTTTTTTCATTATTTCCATTATAGTGAGTGCTTGTCGGAAAGGCAACAAATGAGAATTAATGTATCTCTACATAGAGAAATCATAAAGAAAATTATTTAGGAGGTTAATAGGAGGTTAATATGTATCAGTTTAGGAAAGTAAGTGACCGGGTGGCCAGGTTGAGAGAACGCTACCGGAATACTCCCTACACGCTTGATACGGAAAGGGCGCTAATTCTTACTGCCTCTTATAAGAAAAACAAGCATTTGCATCCTGCTTTACGCCGTGCTTACGGGATTTATGATATTTGCGCCCAGAAAACAATTCGTGTAGAAGATGATGAGCTTATAGTAGGAAATCTCGGTAAATACTATAAGGGGACTTCGATGTGGCCTGAGTATAATGGGTTAGCTTGGCTATTTCAGGAACTTGAAGACGGCTCATTTTATACTAGAAAAGCTCAGGATGAACCTATGGTCTTACCTGAGGAAGAAAAGGAATTATTACTGAATAGCGATATTCGAGAATTTTGGGCTGAGCATAAATTCTGTGCTTTGGTTGACGGGGCTTTACCGGAAGATTATATGTCTTTTGTTTATTCTGATGTGGCTAATGTAAGTGAAGAAGGCAATGGCCATGCCCCGACCGGCCACTTATCTCCGAACTATCGTCGGGTGATTGAAAAGGGATTTGGGGCTGTACGGCGAGAAGCTCAACAGCACGTTGATTCCATGCGGGGGCGTGTATTCGGTGAAGACGCTCGTAAGTATATGTTTTACCGTTCTATTGTAATTGTTTGTGATGCTTATATCCTTTTAGCCCATCGTTATGCTGATGCCTGTAGGAGAAAAGCAGCTGAGACTGCCGATGAAAAAAGAAAAAAAGAACTTTTGCAAATGGCTGATAGTTTAGATTGGATTGCTGAAAATCCGGCTCGAACTTTTTATGAGGCGGTGCAAGCGACCTTTTTGTATCAGCTTTATTTATACCTTGATGGCAACTATCAAGGTTTATCCTTGGGCAGATTTGATATGTATACTTATCCTTGCCTGAAGAAAGAATTAGAAGCCAATACCATCACCCTTGATCAAGCACAAGAAATCGTAGACTGTTTTTGGATAAAAGCTGGTAGTCTGTTTAATGCCCGGACTAGATTTGTCGCTCGGGTTACAGGTGCTTATTCCACTTTCCAGCATGTTACTATTGGCGGCATCGATAAAGATGGGAAAGATGCTACCAATCCGGTTACTTTTATGTGCCTTGAAGCACCGGCCCGGCTCCTGCTGCATGATCCGCCTGTTTCCTTGCGCTTTAGTAAAAACACTCCGGAAAAATTGTTCGAATGCGCTTTTGAGTCTTCTAAGCGGGCGGGAGGGATCCCTTGTTTTCAAAATGAGGACTTGATTATAAAAGCCTTGTTGGAAGAAGGTCACTATTCTCTCGAAGATGCTCGGGATTTTTGTATCATCGGGTGTCAGGAAATTGCCGGATCCGGTAATGATTATCCCGCATCTTCCGGGACCAATTCCTTAGTAGACATCAATCTGGCTAATATACTCCTTGCGGCTATTAATAACGGGATTAATCCCAAAAATGGAAAAGAATGCGGCTTAAAAACGGGGTACCTTTATGAAATGGAAACTTTTGAGGATGTTCTGGCGGCTTTTAAAACCCAGGCTGAATACTTTGTCAACTGGGTCATTACTATGGACAATGTTTGGGAAGAAGTTAATATGCGGGAGATGCCAATGCCGACTTTGTCAGCCATGTTGGAAGGATGCATGGAATCTGGAGTGGATTGTGTTAACGGGGGTTGTAAATACAATTCCTACGGCCATGCTCTAACTGGGGTAGCTACCGTTGGGGAAAGTCTTACAGCTATCAAATATATGGTCTATGATGCAAAGCTCTGCACAGCCAGAGAACTATATGATGCCGTAATGGCCAATTGGGAAGGCTATGAGGAACTGCGCCGGAGAATCTTGAACATGCCACATCATTACGGTAATGCTGATGAATATGCAGATGTCCAAGTAAAATGGCTGATCGAGACCATGGTTGAAGCTTTAAGAAAGGGCAGGGGTTTGAGAAGCGATCTCTACCGTGTAGGACTTTTTACTGCTTCTTCCCATGTAGTGGCCGGGACTCGGGCTTGGGCAACACCTGACGGAAGATATGCAGGCGAACCTTTATCCGACTGTATATCGCCAATTCAAGGTGTGGATAAAAACGGTCCAACTGCAGTAATGACTTCAGCTTGCTGCTTTGATCATAAGCAAATAACCAACGGTTTGGCTTTAAATATTCGGTTTCATCCTAGAGTGTTTAATAGAGAGGATGGTTTAAGTAAAATCAGAAGTCTAATGACTACATATTTTGAACAAGGAGGGATGGAAGTTCAATATAACGTCGTTAGCTCGGAAACTTTGCGAGCTGCTCAAAAAGACCCCGAAAAGTACAAGGATCTGGTAATTCGGATCGCTGGATTCTCTGCATATTTTGTAGAGTTGAATACCAACTTACAGAACGATCTAATTGCTAGGACAGAGAATCAATTATAACCAAAGTTTTCAAGTAAAAATTCAAAGAAGAAAGGAACGTTAACTATGAACAAAAAGACCTTATTCATCTCACTGTTTTTATGTTTAGTTATGCTCTTTTCTCTTGTCGGTTGTGGTTCAAGCGGAACTGCAGGTAATGGTGAGAATACTGGCACAACCGGTAATGAAGATTGGATTGATTTAAATCTTACTTTTGCCACCTTCCTTACTGAGCAAAACCCTTGCCAAGGTAATATCGCTACTCTCCAAGAAAAATTGGACGAGAAAATGCCTGGCAAAGTTAAAATCACTACTTATGCCAATGGTACTTTACTTGCTGCCCCGGATATTTTCGACGGTGTCTTAACAGGAACTTGCGATATTGGTTATATTCAATGCAATATGTTGCCTGCCCGCTTGCCTCTTTGCTTGATGTTGGATTACCCGGGTGTAAGTTACAACTCAAGCGGGGTGGCCTGTAAAGTATTCAAAGAATACTTGGAAACACTCCAACCTAAAGAACTTGAAGATGTTGTGGTATTGTTAACTCAATGTTCAGGCCCAGGTAGCTTTGTCACTTCTAAAAAAGTAACTAAAATGAGTGATTTGGCCGGTAAACAAATACGTGCTACATCTTCATCAGCAGCAGCTGTAACGGCTTATGGAGCAGTTCCGGTTACACTCGATATCGGAGAAGTGTATGAAGCTTTAAGAAACGGCCTTGTTGATGGAGCTTATACCATGTTTGGCGGTGCTGCCAACTCCAACTTGGACGAAGTTGCCAAGTATGCTCTTATCACACCTGAGTACAACAGCGGTTATTTGTTTGTCATGAATAAGGATGTTTTCAATTCCATGCCTCAATCGCAGCAAGAAGCTTTTATGGAAGCCTGCGAAGAAGCTTTTAACGAGTACACAGTCTATTATCAGGAAGAGGGACTTACTACAGACCCGTCTTGTGTAAGAGCTATACAAAATATGGAAATCAATTTCCTGGAAGGCGAAGCTCTGGAAGAGTTCAGACAGGCCGGTGCAAATTTAATGGAAGAGTATGCTAAGAGCCTGGATGCCAAAGGCCTTGAAGGTACTAAAGCTATGAACCTGTTAAGAGAATTAGCCGATAAGTACAACAAAGAATATACATGGGAAGAATACAAGGCTTGCTACAATCTAGAATAATTTTCATAATTCTTTGTTGTTTATTTCCCCCTAAGTTTTGATAAGCTTAGTCTGTCAGATTGCTTTGAGGCAACTGACAGACTAAGTTTATCAGCCAATAGATTTCGGGAAGGTGTGTGTCTTAATTGAACAAATTGGTTAGAATTACCGACAGAACGTGGGATATTACGAGTAAGGTTGCCAGTGTGTTTCTTACTGTTATAATGCTGCTGATTATAGCCAATATTGTAATGCGCCGTTTTTTCAATGCTCCTATTTTCGGTTCTACTGAATTAGTGCGTTACTTTTCGTTAGCAGCGGCCAGTTTTGCTTTGGCCCAAAATGAATGGTTTGAAGGCAATATTAAAATGACTTTATTCTTAGAATTAGTGTCCGAAAAGCTAAGAAAGATTATTCTTTTTATTGGCAGTATTATTTGTACAGCAGCTTTTTCTTATATTTCCTATTTGCTTGTTGGACAGGCTATTGCTAAATACGTTAAAAATGACGTAAGCACTGAATTAAATATACCTATTTTTATCATGGCAGGAATATTGGCCTTGGGTTTTATTTTCCTTACTATTTCCCTTTTGCTTAAAACCATTGTCAATGGTTATAACCTGAAAAACAACGTGGAACTTGATATGAGACCATATTCGGGACGCGAAGTTGTAAAAATCGATCAGTAAGAACACGTTAAATTCTAAGATACAAATACAAAGAATGAAAGTGCATAGCAGAGGAAGGAGAATATAATGGATCCTGTTGTAATAGGTGTAATATGCCTTGTTGCCTTTTTGATTTTAATGTTTCTTGGTATTCCGATTCCGTTTTCCATGCTATTTTGCGGAACATTAGGGGTTGCTGTGATTAAAAGTCCCCAAGTTGCTTCTCAATTAATGGTTTCGGATTTGCTCAATACTTTTTCATCTTACACTTTGACGGTAGGTCCTTTATTCGGCCTTATGGGTTTTGTTGCTAATTATTCAGGTGTTGGGGGCAATTTATTCAACGCGATTAACGCTTTTATAGGCCACCGCCGTGGCGGGCTGGCTTCAGCTACCCAGTTAGCTTGTGCCGGATTTGGAGCAATTTGCGGCTCCGTACCAGCCTGTATCAGTACCATGTCCGCCGTTGCTTATCCGGAAATGCGGCAAAGAAGGTATGCACCTCAACTGGCCGGTACCTGTATTGCTGCCGGAGCTGCTCTTTCCGTTTTAATTCCGCCAAGTACCAATTTCATAATTTACGGTTTAGCTACAGATACCTCCATTGGAGCTTTATTTGTTGCCGGTATTATTCCAGGTATACTTTTAACCATATTAAACATTTTGGCAATTGTTTATATCGGTAAGAGGCATCCCGAATGGGCCCCGCTCAGTGAAAGAAAACCCTGGAAAGAACGTTGGGTAAGTCTGCGTGAGGGTAGCTTAATTGAAATTGCTGTAGTTTTTATTCTTTCCATGGGAGGCATGTTTGCAGGCTATTTCACCCCTACGGAGGCAGGCGCTGTTGGGGCTTTTGGAGTCATTATAGTAACGGCTGTAACCCGAAAGCTTAATTTTAAAAAGTTAATGTCTTCTCTGTTAGCCGGTGTTCGGCTTCAGGCTATGGTGTTTATGCTTCTGGCTTGTGCCAATATTTTTGGCCGGATGTTTACCGTCTCGACAATCCCGGTGGTAATGGGCAATTTCGTTGACAGCCTGGATGTGCCGAGATGGGGCGTTATGCTGGTGATCTTATTAATTTATTTCTTATTGGGAATGGTTGCGGACTTACTTTCCATGACCCTTGTCACCATGCCAATTTTCTTCCCCATCGTAGTAGATTTGCTGGGCTATGATCCTATTTGGTTCGGGGTTATTATCAGCATGATGATTGCTATCGGCGGGATTACACCTCCGGTCGGAACAGGTATTTTCCTGGTTAAGGGCTGTATTCCCAGCGACAATGAAGCAACGCTCTCCAAACTGTTTGCCGGTGTATGGCCTTTTGTAATTGCTGCGGCTCTTGCAACTTTGATTATGCTTGCTGTTCCGACTCTGTGTACTGTTTTGCCCGAATTAGTGTATGGTTAAACTAATTGCCAGTAAGGAGGAGTAAGAAAATGTTTGAATTAA
>ENA-UPSB01003616-UPSB01003616.1-bioreactor-metagenome-genome-assembly--contig:-NODE-3616-length-11669-cov-4.648097_pt1 | contig 11669 bp, 10 predicted proteins | sample MGYA00238182_ERZ773286 | MGnify/ENA primary metagenome ERZ773286 (study PRJEB29026, sample SAMN07631240) | bioreactor metagenome | isolation source: Switchgrass digestor | place: USA: Dartmouth... | reverse complement strand
GTGCTAGGTATGGTAAAAGCGGAAAGCCTTCAGTAAAAGTGTTACAATTCATATCCCCTTCTGTCAGGCGGGGAATTGCGGTTTTTAACCTTAGAAAGTTCAATGATTCTTTAAGGGAGAGCCAACAACCGCTGCTGGATTTAATGTTATATTTTGAAGATCCGGATATACAGCCCTGCATGCTGGCACGGATCCGTGTGCGATGGGAAATAGAACTGCTGGAGATCAAGCAGATGCGTGAAGGCAAAACGCGTAGGGTGGTAATCAAATGGCGAGACTTGGGGAAAAGCAGTGACAGGGTAATCCGTCTTTGGCCGGTCGACATACCTGGCATAAACATGTTGGAATACCAAATCCCCGACAGTATTTCGGAAAAAGAGATTGTGGAAACGGTAGAACGGCTGCCAGCGGGCATATATACGCTTCAATTTGCTGTCAATGACCCATGGGCCGACGAAAAGCCAGAATATCCCGGTATCGATGCGGAAAACTGTCAAAATGTTGTAATAGGCGATGCTGAGGAAGCTTTACAGGAGGTTCTTAGCTGTGGTTTGGAAATAGTGGGTTTTGAATATGAAGGCAAGACTTTTTCAACCGGGAATATATACTGGATATGTGATATAGAGCCTTATCCCGAATTGGAAGGGGAAAATGGTTTTATGGGGAATGTTTATATGCTGGATGCTCAGGGCAACCGGGTGGCCATGGACTACAACCCTGTAAGCTTTTATTTAGACTGGGAAATTGACCGCTTTAGCAGACTACCGTTCTTAATCGATAGAGATAGGGACGGCGCTCAGTACTGCCGCAGATGCGATGAGTTATTCTGGGATATAGCCCACATTGAGTGCGGCAGTCAGGTAATAGTGCCGGATTATATACTCATCAAGGTAAGGAGGAATAAGGATGGGGCTGGATCCTCTGAAAGCTACTGAGGCAGTTGTAAAGAGATATTTGAATTATCTAGAAACTACATTTTCATTCAGAGATGGGGCTTTACAGAGGCAATTGGCGGATGGACTTAAGGTGCCGGGGAAATTTTTTAAAGGGCCTATTCTGGAGGCCACACCGCCTTTTGAAACGGGCTCATCGATCAAGGAGCTGATATATAAGGGGGTTTTGTCCCCTGAATTTGAAAACTTGAATACCCCCGAACTACCTATTGAACGGGCGCTATACTTACATCAGCAAGAGGCTATATGCAAGCTGGTGCAGGGTGGACGCAATCTCATTGTAGCGACGGGTACCGGCAGCGGTAAAACCGAAACATTCCTTGTGCCCATATTAAACCATCTATTTCGCCAAAAAGAACAAGGCAAATTGGGGCCCGGTGTCAGAGCGCTTTTGCTATATCCTATGAACGCCCTGGCCAATGACCAGCTAAAAAGGCTTCGCAGGCTGCTCAAAAATTACCCCGACATAACGTTTGGCAGTTATACCGGAGAAACAGAGCATTATGAAAGGGATGCGGTTGACCGGTTCAGGCAGATGAACCCTGGTGAAGAGATTTTACCCAATGAACTTTTATCACGTGAGAGGATGAAAGAAACCCCCCCTCACATCTTAATTACCAACTATGCGATGCTGGAGTTTTTGCTTTTGCGCCCTGATGATAATGTCTTCTTCGATGGGAAGTATGCCAATGATTGGAAGTTCATTGTAATAGACGAGGTACATATATATTCGGGGGCTAAAGGCATCGAAATGGCCATGCTATTGCGACGATTAAAAGATCGGGTTACGGGAGGACGTATAGGCGTACTGCAGTGTATCGGAACCAGTGCAACGCTGGTAGGGGATGATGAAAAGGGCTTCAAGCAGGTTGTTGATTTTGCTGAAAAGCTGTTTGGAGAGAAATTTGAATGGATTCCTACAGATAAGAACAGGCAGGATGTGATAACAAGCACCAGAAAGTCCCTTATAGTAGAGCACACAATCTGGGGAAAACCCGACAGCCAGCTGTATCTACGGTGGAGGGATATCATTGAGAGCGGACGGAAAAATGAAATTGCTGATTTGGTACGGGAGGGCAGCCTTTGTGGAGTGCCTCAAGAAATTTTAAGCCAGGCTAAAGAGATGAGTGGCAATAACTGGGAGGCTTTTTTGTATAGAGTACTGTGCGGTGATGGCCGCGTGATAGAGCTGCAAAAAATGTTAGAGGAGCAGCCCTGTTTTATATCCGAAGCGGCTCATAAGCTCTTTCCGGATGAGGCTAACGCTTTGGAATACCTTGTAGCATTGGTATATTTGTGTAACAGTGCCAGGATGGGGACGAGCTATCAACCTCTAATTCCAGCCAGATACCATCTGTTTGTTAAGGCACTGGAGGGAGGCTATATTTCACTTTTCCCACAAAAACGGCTGTTTCTGGAAAGGCGTGAATGGGTGCAGGATACCGATGATGGTATGCAGAGTAATAGCAAAGATTATAAAAGATTTGGGCAGAACGATGAGGAAAAATATGTCGTTTTTGAAGTTGCTGTCTGTACGCGGTGCAGTGCACTGTATTTGGTAGGTGAGGTTCAAAACGACCAGGGAAGGAATTTTCTAAGGCAGCCAGGTGAGAGGTTTTTTGAGGATAGCAATAACTTGCAATATTTTTTGTTACCTGATAGCCAAGAATTGGTACTTGAAGAAGATGAAGATGAACTTGTATTGGCGGGCCTGGATACCGGTAGGGATGTGGAAGAGGAATATCTGCTGTGCGGCAGGTGTGGAGCCATCAAACTGGCAAATGAGGTAGGCGAGCTTTGTAATTGTGGCAGTGAATATGGCCTCAAAGTGATAAGGGTGGCTTCAAAGGAGGGTAATGTACATAAATGCCCTGCATGTGGAAGCGTCAGCTCTAGTGGTTCGTTGGTCAGAAGGTTTACGTTGGGAGCCGAAGCCGTGACTAGCGTTTTAGCCACAGCACTTTATCAGCAGCTGCCCGAACGGGTTGAAAAAATGTACAATAACGATAAAGAGGATGATGAATGGGGCGATACAGGTGCTATAACGCCACTTAAAAGTACCAGACAGCTTCTTATATTTTCCGATAGCAGGCAGGATGCGGCCTTTTTCTCCACGTATTTGCAGGCATCATATGATCAGATACTGCAACGCCGCCTTATTGTCCAGACCCTCCAGGAGAACAGGGAAAGGGTGATAGCCAATGGCTGGAGCGTGGAAGATCTTGTGGAATTTTTGAAGAAGCTACAGAGAGAGCTGGGGTTATTTGATGATTTAAGCCTTGAGAAGCTGGAGAAGCAGGCATGGCAGTGGGTGCTCACGGAATTCATGTGCTTTGACCGCAATACTGGCCTGGAAGGCCTGGGACTTTTGGGCTTTAAACCTCCGCTACCCGATAATTGGAAGCCGCCGCAGGCATTATTGAAATGGGGGTTAACCGAAAGCGAAGCAGCTGGGCTTATTATGGTTCTGCTTGACAGCTTCCGAAAAAACGGCGCTATTCGTTTTCCTGATGCAGTTGACCCTTACGATTCGTTTTTTGCCCCCAGGAATAGGGAATATTATTTCAAAAACGGCGATGCGGTCCCAGGCCGTATATATAGCTGGGCTCCTATAAGACAGGGGATGAGCAACTCCAGGCTTGATTACCTGCTACGAGTGGCTGAAGCTGTGGGTAAGGATTTTGGCAGAGAACAAGCGGAGGAATTTCTTAATAATATCTGGAATTATATATTGATAGGGAATAAGAACTATTCGTTGAAAGGCTTGTTTTCCATCCACAGCGACAGACATGGACACGGGGAAGTATATCGTTTAAAACCCGAGGGATGGAAGCTTGTCCCATCTGTCATTGACGACTCAATTGTTTGGTATCGTTGTAGCAAATGCAGGCGTTTGACTTTGCACAATATAAGGGGAGTATGTCCTACATACCGCTGTGATGGTAGATTGGTCCCATGTAATCCTGCAGTAGAGATGGCTGGCAACCATTATCGCAATTTGTATTTGGATATACTGCCTATGGTGATGCGTACCAGTGAACACACCGCTCAGCTTACCACTGAGAAGGCCAGCGAGGTACAAAAGAAGTTTTATAACGGAGAAATAAATGTTTTGAGCTGTTCCACTACTTTTGAGCTAGGAGTTGATGTGGGAGAGCTGGAAGCTGTATTTATGCGTAATGTTCCGCCGTCTACTGCCAATTACGTGCAACGCGCTGGAAGAGCTGGAAGGAGGGCCAGTTCAGCTGCTTTTGTACTCACCTTTGCTCAGCGCAAATCCCATGATTTTTCGCACTTTTCAGAGCCCATGCGAATGGTCAATGGTCGCATAAAACCGCCCCACATTGAGCTTAAGAATGAGAAAATAATAAAGCGGCACATGTATGCGGTTGCCTTGTCCATGTTCTGGCGGCAATACACCTACTATTTTGGAAATGTAAGGGATTTTTTCCGCCAATTTGGTGAGCCTGCAACCACAATGCTGAAAAAGTTTTTGGACGGAAGGCCAGCTCAGCTAGAAGACAGCTTAAAACGGATAGTTCCTGAAGATATGTGGGAACAGGTAGGCCTTTGCGATTGGAGCTGGACAGCGGGGTTGTTTGATGAAGAGCAGGGACTACTGCATAGAGCCCAGATACAGCTGTTATCAGATTTGCAGGAGCTGGAGAAGATAGAGTGGGAACACAGCCAGAAAAGGCATTATACACAGGCAAATAGCATAAGGAGGGTTATAAATACTCTGGAAAAGCGGGATATAATCAACTTTTTGTCACAGCGAAATATTATCCCTAAGTATGGTTTTCCCGTTGATGTAGTGGAGCTACAGATATATCACCACGGCGATGAGGCCAAGGGATTGGAACTGGACAGGGATTTAAAGGTTGCGCTGTCAGAGTATGCGCCCGAGAGCCAGGTGGTAGCTGGGGGAAAACTTTGGACCAGCATGTATATAAAGAAATTGCCTGATCGGGATCCCATAAAATACAGCTATGGCATATGTGACTATTGCGGTTATTACAGAAGCAGTATTGCGGAGAAAAATGAGGACATGGATATATGTATTTGTGGCAACAAGATAAGAAAACGCGGAACTTTTATTACGCCCGAGTTTGGATTTATTTCAGGGCCTCCTGCAAAGCCAACCATGTCTAAACCAGAAAAAACTTATACTACGCGGAAATACTTTGCAGAGGAGGGTAAAATAGAGTATCACGATGAAAGGATTATCGGGAAATATGTTGTGACCATAAGAGCCGGTAATGGCAGGCTTGCGGTTATAAACAACGCGGGTATGAGGGGCTTCAGAATTTGTCAGCTTTGTGGCTTTGCAGAAATTAACGATGGAAGACCGCCTGAAAAAAAGCATAAGACACCATTTGGGAAAGACTGCAGAGGCCAGTTTGAACGTTATGCCCTTGGCTACGAATTTACGACTGATATCTTATATATCGGATTCTTAAATTATCGCGATGACCGTGAAGGTTTTTGGGAATCGCTGCTTTACGGTATTTTGGAAGGAGCCAGCAGTGCTCTTGACATAGAACGCTCGGATATAGATGGTACTCTGTATCCATATTCCGGTGATCCACATGCTCCTGCTCTGGTGTTGTTTGATGATGTACCGGGTGGTGCCGGGCATGTAAAGCGCATTGCACAGGAGGACAATTTCCTGGAGGTGCTTAAACATACTCTGACCATAGCTTCAAGGTGTCAGTGTGGAGGTCAAGAAGGAGACTCTAGCTGTTATGGTTGCTTGCGCGACTATTCCAACCAATACTGTCACAACAGGTTAAAGCGCAGGTATGTGATGGAGTTTTTAGCAGACATTTTATAAAATATTCTCTTCAAAGTTTTTGATGGCTGAGATGATCAAGGCTTTTTGATACTTCTATTTGTTATATCGATGATGAAATTTTGTTTAATGCAATAAAGAGGTAGCCATAGCGAACCTCATCATGTTGCTCCTTGGGAGAGCTCTTTTAATATTGTAATGGATAAATACTTTTTTGTTGGTACGATTCATTAATGTCCTACGTATTTTTGTAAAAATTGCTGGGGAGAGGGATGATTATGCTATATGTGATAGTTGTTCTAGCGATCATCAGCTTTATAGTACAATTGCCTCCTGTAAAAGGGTATTTTGGTGAGCTTACTGTGAGGATCCTGCTTAAATTTTTGAACAAAGAGCAGTACAGGGTTATAAATGATGTGTTAATCCCTGCTCATAATGGTAAAACAGCTCAGATTGACCACGTTGTTGTATCGATATACGGTATATTTGTTATAGAGACTAAGAACTACAGCGGATGGATATTTGGCGATGAAAACAGCCAATACTGGACTCAGGTTATATATAAGACCAAAAATCGATTTTACAACCCGATTCTTCAAAACAGGGGGCATATAAAAGCTTTGCAAGGTTTGCTACAGGATTACTCGCATATTAGATATATACCGATTGTCGTTTTTACATCAAAAGCCGATTTTAAAAAGCTTAATGTAAAATCCCATGTTATCTATAGTTTGCAACTTCTTAAAACCATAAAAAAATATAAGGACAAGAATATTGAGCTGGATGACCTTGAAAGGATATGTAAAATAATCTCAACCGCTAACAACACCGATAGAACTGCGCGTAAGGAACATGTAGCCAGAGTTAAGGAATTGAAATCCGTAACAAAAATGAGGGATAAATGAAAATGGCGCTGAAAAACACATGATATTTAGGGGGAAAGGTGGTCTCTATGGAAGGAGGTAAATTTTCGAAAGAAGCAATTACTGATGGACATCCCAAATGGAATGAATGTATACGGAGGAAAAATAATCTTTATGATAGGCCCGATGATGTGCGCAGCCCTTTTGCAAGGGATTATAACAGGATATTGCACTGTACGGCTTATAGGAGATTGAAACACAAAACCCAGGTGTTTTTTGCAACGGGAAATGATCATATCTGTACTAGGATAGAGCACGTGAATCACGTGGCGTCGGTGAGCTATACCATATCCAATTATTTAGGGTTAAATATCGAATTGACAAATGCCATAGCAGTAGGTCACGACCTTGGACACGCCCCATTTGGTCATACTGGAGAAGAAATCCTTAAAAGAATTGCTGAACAGGAACTTCAGGATAGTTTTTGGCATGAGAAAAACAGCTTGTGTTTTGTCGATAAGTATGAGACGTTACCGGGACCGGATGGCCGGGAATGGAACCTAAACCTTACGTACGCCGTGAGGGATGGCATAATACTGCACTGCGGTGAAGTAGATGACATGGTACTAAAACCGCGCAATTATGTGATAAAATTGGAGGACATAACAGAGGTTAACCAGCATATGCCTTTTACCTGGGAAGGTTGCCTGGTTAAAGTTGCCGACAAGATCGCATATTGGGGTAGGGACATCGAAGATGCATTGAGCCTTCGTATTTTAGATGATAATCAGAAAAAAGAATTAATAGACCTGGTCGAGGATAGCATCAAGGAAAAGATATCAGAATTTAACAATACCTTTATCATGCACAAGTTTATCATCGATATCTGCAATACAAGCGATCCAAATGATGGCATACGGCTTTCTCCAAATTATTTTGAACTTATGAAACGGCTAAGGGATTTCAGCACAAAACATATATATAAGCATAAACGATTGGAAATATATAAGCAATATGCCAAGTTGATCATTGAGTCAATATATAGCGTGCTAAAAGAAGCGTATAGAGGTGAAGACACCATCAATGAGCTCAATCTCCGGTATAGTGAAATATATCCTCTGCTTACCAAATACTTTGTGGAATGGCTTAAAAAGTATTCAAAAAACATTCGTGGATATGAAAGGGAAGGCAAATATAAAAATGATATAATATACGATATGAAAAATTATATGAACTATTTACAAGCGATAATAGACTTTATTTCAGGTATGACCGACAGTTTTGCCGTTAAAGTATTCAATGAATTGACATCATTTTAACTTTTTCATGGAAGGTTGCGATTAGAAACTACTATTATATATAGGGCCAAGGGCAAGATGTGTTTTTGCTTATAGCACTGGCACTACCTTTCAATCTGTGGTAAAATATACTTAAAATCTGTCGAATAAAGGTGTAGGGATGTTTGGGTATGTACAACCTTTGAAGCCGGAGTTGAAAGTTAAGGAGTTTGCCCTCTATCGGGGTTACTACTGCGGCGTATGCAAAGTGATGGGCAAGCTATACGGCCTGGCAAGCCGGTTTACCGTTACCTATGATGCGGCTTTTTTAGCGCTTATCAACTCAGCCCTGTTTAAAGATGAAGAAAATATGGCTTTGGAGAGATGTGTGGTAAACCCTTTAAAACCGAAGCCTGTTGTGAGCGAGGATCCGACTGTCAAATATGCCGCTGCGGTAAACCTCATCATGGCATATTATAAATTAAAGGATGGCTGGCAGGATGAGAAGAGCATTCTTTCGCTTCTAGTATCCTGGATTTTGAGCCCTTCTGCCGGGCGTATAATGTCAGCGCATCCTGAGATGTGCCAAGCAGTGGTTGAGCAACTTAGTAGGTTGGCTACTTTGGAAGCGGGGAAAGCTACGTCAATCGATGAGGCAGCTCATCCATTTGCAAAGCTCGTTTCTACCGTGCTTCCCGCCCCACATGTGCAGGGAAAGCAGCGAAGGGTTATGGAATGGCTGGGCTATAACCTGGGCAAATGGGTTTATATAGTGGATGCTTATTGTGACATAGAGAGCGATATTGCATCTGGCAGCTACAATGTACTTGCTGCAAAATATGGGAAAGATGTCTCTCATTTATTTTCTAGTAGTGTCACCACTACCCATATCAATGGGCAACAGCGTGAGAAGATGGATACCTCTACTTTATTGTTTGACTATGATACTGGCTATATCTGTAAGCGTAAGCTTGACGTACAAGAGGATTCTGTTTTATCGTTGGATGGTCGTGTTGCTTTCCACCAAGATGAAGGGAATGAGTTTGGACGCTGGCGTGAAGAGAAGTTGCATTCTTGGCTGAAAGAGGAAATATATGGGGAATACATAACGAAAGGCGGAAATGTGGGGCAAGCCAATGATGCTACCTTTGCAAATGAGGGAAAAATGAGGAGGCTTGATGGGCAGGGGGTAGCCGGAGAGCTTGTGTGTCGAGGCCTAGATAATGGCAGGAATAATATTTTTGCGTGGCAGGATAAGGGAGAAAGGCTTTACCAGAAAGGTGATGGGAAAAGTCTTGCAACATATATCAGGGAGAAGAGCAGGGGCGAGGTTGAGTTTATATTAAATGCTTGCCTGGCGGAAATAGGCAAGGCGTATGAGTTCCTTGATATAAAAAAGAACGGCCGATTGCTGGAAAACATAATATATTTGGGATTGCCATACAAAACGCAAATGGTATTGAATGAAAGGGGCGAAGGAAATGGATCCATACAAGGTTTTGGGCGTAAGGCCTGGTGCAACACGGGAGGAAATAAAGGAGGCTTATAGAAAGCTGGTCAGAAAATATCATCCTGACAGGTTTGCCGGCACTGACCTTGAGGAGGTAGCAAAAGAAAAGATGCAAGAGGTGAATGAAGCATATGAGATTTTGATGGGTGATAAAGCCGGTAACGGGTCATATTCGGACGACAGCAGGTCATATGGATATAGTAGCGGTAGCACAAATGTTTTTCAGCGGGTGCGCGAAAGGATAAACGCAGGGGACTATACTCAGGCCGAGGCCCTGCTTGACGGTATACACGATAGAAGCGCTGAATGGCATTATTTAAAAGGCCTTATATTGTGGAGAAAAGGCTGGTATTCAGAAGCATCATCGCACTTGCAGACGGCTGTCAATATGGAGCCGTCAAATATTGAATACAGGGAAGCTCTGAAAATGTTCAACGATTCCTTAAATAGATACAGGCAGCAACCGTATAACTATGGAACATCGAGGGATGACTCGGATTGTTGCAGGCTATGCACTGCATTGTACTGTGCCGACTGCCTATGTGAATGCATGGGCGGCGATTTGATTTCCTGTTGCTAAAAGCAGGTGGTGATCGAAGGTGATATTTGTAAACCGTTCAATGCCTGTTCAAAAAAAAGTAGCTTTGGGCGGTATACTGGCCGGCTTTATCATGGTGTCTCTGATGGCTGCATACCTTATACCTGTTAACAGGCTGTTTTTCCTTGCGGTCAGCTCTCTTTTTGTATCAGTTATGATTATAAATGTGGATTTGGCTTATGCCGTTTTGCTCTATGTGGCAACAGCTGTGCTGGCATTTTTCATGATTCCGTCAAGGAGTATCGCTTTAGCGTATATTGTTTTTTTTGGTGTATATGGTATTGTAAAGTTTTTGTGCGAGCAGATAAGGAACGCTGCTATAGGCTGGGCTTTGAAGTTTGTTGCATTTAATATGAGTCTACTAGTTATGTATTTTCTGGTCAGCCTTGTTTTTGGCGAAAGCATTTCATCTAGGCTCCCTCTGCCGCTGCTGTGGCTGGGCGCCCAATTCCTGTTTTTGGTATATGATATTGCCTATACCATGTTCATAGGCTTTTATCACAGGAGGATGGAGAGGGTTTTGAGAGGATGGTTCAGATAGTATATCCAATTTATAAATAGAAATAGTTAAAGATTTTTCATGTATCGTTTCAGTTCTTCATAAAAATTTTCACGGGTGCCGGCAAGTATCACCACAATTGTTGAATCAGGCTCTTCGATGATTGTATAGGCCAGCTCATAGTTTGTTTTATTGTAATAGATATCATAACAGAAGATGCCGGAAAGGTCGCCCGTTTTAGGTTCACCTATATAAGGATTCTTGAGGATTTCATCGACGGCTTTTTGAAAAGCTATTTTAAGCGGCTTTTCTTTCAGCTTTTTTAAAAAACGTGCGGCGGGAGGCAGAATAATAAGCTTATACATTATTCGTTCCCCTCACCGAAAACGTCTTCGTATGTGAAAAATCTGGCTTTACCGGCAGCAGCAAGTTGAGCTTCATTAAGCAAGCGTTCAATAGCAGGGCGGACTTTGCGCCGCATTTCCTTGAACTTTTCGAGAAGTTCAGACCCGGAAAGGCCTTGAGATATTAAGTCAGCAAGGATTTGTTCATCGAACTCGCCGGTGCTCTCACGCACAGGGCGGATAACAATGGCATCGTTCTGGAGATAGCACTCAACTTCCTTTTCAATGCCGAGACGGTTATAAAATTCTATAGGAATAGTAATCTGTCGTTTCTTTGATACGGAAATACGTTTTTTCAACATGGAATTAACACCTCCCAATTGGTTTGATTGTAACATAATTATTCCTCCTTCTCAGTATATGTTGAGTAATAATATAATATACAAATTTTCTTTGATTTAATCATAGCAAAGAAACAAAGAAAAATCAAGATAGTAAGATATCAGGGAGTGCATTATCAATGTCTAAACTTAAAGTCCTAACAATATTCGGTACCAGACCTGAAGCCATCAAAATGGCACCGCTTATAAAAAAGCTTGAGGCGGAGCCTCGCTCTTGACAAATAAAGAGGTATATGATTCAATGTCCAGAGCAGTGAATCCATATGGCGATGGTAAAGCTTTTGAAAGGATAGTTAAGGCCATATTGCATAGGTTTGGCCTTGGCGAGAAGCCAGAAGAGTTTGGTTTGTAAAAATATTACTTTGATACTACCCTGAAAATCTGGGAAGGGATAGGAATGATTATTTCCGAATGATTTGGTTTTTTAAAAGG
>ENA-UPSB01003612-UPSB01003612.1-bioreactor-metagenome-genome-assembly--contig:-NODE-3612-length-11678-cov-6.193410_pt1 | contig 11678 bp, 9 predicted proteins | sample MGYA00238182_ERZ773286 | MGnify/ENA primary metagenome ERZ773286 (study PRJEB29026, sample SAMN07631240) | bioreactor metagenome | isolation source: Switchgrass digestor | place: USA: Dartmouth... | reverse complement strand
AGGTGGTACCGCTCCTCCCGCCTGATCTTGGCCGCCGCCTGCGCCAGCGGGGCATAGGCCGAGGCGGTCAGCACCTCCAGCCGTATGGCATCAAACAGGTCGTAGGCCAGGCGCCGGGCGATGGTGTAGCCCCAGTCGAACCGGGGCTCGGCCAGGTAGGTCCCCGGCCCGTTGGGCCGCTCCAGCAGGACGGCGTTGCGCCGCTGAGCCGCCGGCCGCAGGAAGGCCAGGTCGTCCGCCCGTCCCTCGCCCAGTTCCTCCAGCAGGCGGTAGTAGAGAGTCGCGTGCCCGACCTCATCCTGGGCGATCGACGAGAAGGCGACATCCTCCTCGATGTGCGGAGCCAGCCCCAGCCATTCCGAGTCCCGGTGACCGACGACCAGCTCGTCGTCGGCGAGCTGGTAAAGAAGCGCGATCACGCTCGCAGTGTCCACGGGTCACCCCCCCGTCCTCAGTCACGGACGAAGTCGCGCTCCAGGTCCAGCAGATCCCGCCGGTACCTGCGCCAGCGCGCGGCGTTCTCCTCCCGGTAGCCGGCCACGGTCCGGTACCGCTTGTCGGTCTCCCGGGCGAAGAAGTCCCGGTCTGCGTAGTCCGTCCGGTGGATCGCCGACTGCTCCACGGCCCAGATGGATACGGCCGGGTCGCGCCGCAGGAAGGACTCCCGCGCCAGGACCAGGGCCTCCTCCGCCGAGCCGGCGTCCACCGAACCCACCCACACGTGGGGACTCAGGTGATCCCTCTGCACGAAGATCTCGTAGACCCGGAACTGCGGGTTCCCGGCGCCCTCCTCCCCGGATCGCGCCGGCACCGCCTCCAGCGGTTCCTGCAGCGCCAAGAGCCACCACCCCCTACACCGCCTGCTTCGCCGGGGCCAGCAGGGCCTCGCGCACCCAGCGCCCCTGCTCGTAGGAAAGCCGCCTGAGCCCGAGGCGGTACTGCGAAAGCGGCCCCTCGTTCCGGGCGATGGCCTTCAGCTTGGACCAGTCGGGCGGGGTGTAGATCCACCGGCCTGCCGCCTCGTCGTACCGCAGGGCGGGGTCGGGGATGGTGAGCCCCAGTGCCCGGATGCGGGGCACGTACTTCGTGAGGAACTTCTGCCTGAGCTCCTCGTTGGTCTTGGTGCGGAACCGGTACTTGAAGAGGATGGCGGACGAAGCCGAGCCGGGCTCAGGCGGGCCGAAGAAGAGCAGCAGCGCCTCCCACCAGCGCTCCAGGGCCTCCTGCAGCATCTGCCGCTGTGCGGGCGTCCCCTCGGCCAGCGCGAGACAGACCGACTCGCCGTGCTGGATGTGGAACCCCTCCTCGGCGCAGACCCGCTGGAGGATGCGGGCGTAGGGGGCATACGACGAGGTCAGCAGGGCCGCCTGGCTGACCACGGCAGCGCCGTCCACCAGCCAGCCGATGATCCCTGCGTCGGCCCACGTGGGCGCCGGCATGTGGAACACGTTGTGGAACTTGGCCTGGCCGGTGAACAGCTCGGCCACCAGCTCCTCTCTCCCCTTGCCCAGCGGCGCCGCGAGGTCCTCGGCCACGCGCAGGATGAGCTGGGCGTGGCCCACCTCGTCCTGGACCTTCGCCATCAGGCTCAGCTTGCGCGCCAGCGTCGGCGCCCGGGGCACCCACTCCTTCTCGGGCAGGGCCCCCATCAGCTCGGACAGGGCGTGCATCTGCAGGAACCTGACCATGGCCATGCGGTACTCGTCGGGCATCCAGTCGGTCGCCTCGACCTTTTCGCCGCGCGACACGCGGGCGAGGAACTCCGCGTGCCGGTCGTCGAATTCGGGCACGGTCATCCCCCCTTTGGGCGGTGGGCGGTGAGAGGTGAGAGGTGAGAGGTGAGAGGTGAGAAGTGGGAAGTGGGAGGTGGGAGGTGAGGGGCAAGTGGTGAGTGGTGAGTCGTGAGAGATGAGAGGTGAGAGATGAGAGGCGAGGGGTCAGAGGTGAGAGGTGAGAAGTGAGTTGTGACAGGCGAGAGGTGGGTGGTGGGTGGTGAGTGGGAGGCGGGAGGTCTGTCGAGGCAACCACCATTCCGGCTGCCTTCACGTCTGTTCGCACTGACTGTTGGTGCTCTCCGCTGCCTGCAACAGGCCGGAGGGCGGCCGCCCTCATGCACCGTCCCGCCCGCCTCACTGAGACAGCGGGATCGATAGGCAGCCGGTAACAGAAGGCTTGATCGGGAGAGCGTTTCCGCGCCCACAGCCACTGCGAGCAGAACGGAAGGCCGGAGACCGGGGCTCACCCGCGGGGGCATTCCAGCCGCCCGCACTCCTGCGAACACAGCGGAAGGCTGGCAACACGAACTTAGCTCCCGGCAGCACTCCACCCACCCACACGCACTGCGAACACAACGGAAGGCTGGCAACACCAACCCCGGCCCCGGGGGCACTCCGCCCGCCCACACTCACCGCCAACAGAACAGAAGGGCGGGGGAACAGCCCTCCCCCTCCAGCCGCTCACGGCCCACTGCTCACCCCCAACAACTCACCACCGACAATTCACTGCCAACAACTCACCGCCAGCAACTCACTGCCGGCAACTCGGTGCCAACAACTCACCGCCCACGCCTCACCGCCCACGCCTCACCGCCGATCCAGCCGCTCACAGCTCACGACTCACCGCTCAACGCCAGAATCCCCCGGCTGATGATCTCGTAGAACTGGTCCGCCACCTGCTCGGGACTGAGCGGGCCGCCGGGCCGGTACCACTGATAGGTCCAGTTCACCGCGCTCAGCACCAGCAGCCGGACGAAGCGCTCGTCGACCGGACGGAACAGGCCGGACTCCACCCCGTCGCGGATGATCCGGGCGAGGAGATCCTCATACGCCTGGCGGTGAGCCACGGCCATGGCCCGGCGGTCGGGTGACAGCGCCCGCCACTCGTGCAGGAAGACGGTGGCCGCAGCCGGTGACTCAGCCACCACCCGGATGTGCGCGGCCATGGCGCGCCGCAGCCGTTCGCCGGCGTGGCCCGGAGACTCCGCGATCGGAGCCACCGCTTCCCGGAAGCGCTCCCACGCCTGCTCCACCGCCTCGTAGAGCAGGTCCTCCTTGGACGCCATGTGGGCGTACAGCGACCCGGGGAGGATGCCCACCGCCTGGGCGATCTCCCGTACCGTGGTCGCGTGGTAACCCTTTTCGCTGAACAGGGCTATGGCGGCTTCCAGCATGGCCTCCCTGCGCCGGGACCGGGCCATCTCATCCCCCCTAGCAAGCGCTTGGTTGGTTATCAGTATATTCTCCCTCTTCCAAACGAGTCAACCGGGCTCCCCCCGGCAAGGACTGCAAGAGCTCCAGGCAGGAAACCCCGGTGCAAGAGGAGAATCGTATGGAGACTTTCTCCCAGGCAAGTGTAGTTTCAGCCAAATCCGGGAAGTATGTCATAGACGGAGGGATATGCACCATGGCCGACACGGCAGCCAAGACCCAGGGTAACGAGGCGTACTACGCGACCGCCCGTACCCTCGGTACAGGCACTACCAGCTCGCCGACCATGATGATCTGGCGGGTCATGGACGACTACCTTGTGAAGTATGGGCGCGCGGTGAGCGCATCCGAACTGTCGGCGGAGACGGGGCTGTCCATCGAGCAGATCGACGCGATCTTCGCCCAGGAGTACTACCAGAAGCACTACGGATTCCGCCGCTTCGACAGCCTGGAGGCCTGGCGCACCTGGGCGATGGAGACCGGCGTCCTGTACAACCCCGAAATCCACCGCCCGGATCCCGAGATGGCGGAGGCCGGGGGCGCGAGCCGGGAGGCCGGTGCGGAACCCGAGCAGGCCGGGGCGCCTGAGGCATCCGACGCCCCTGAGGCCGGCGCGAACCCTGAGGCCTGATCGCACCGGCCTGGACAACTGCACAGCAAGAGTCCCGGAGGGTGTTGCCCCCGGGACTTTTGTACAACTGATATCCACCCTTCGCTTCATCTTCCCGCTGATCATGCTTCGTTTTGCCCATGCCCGGGTTCCATCCGCAAGGAAAAGGCGGCTGTGTCGAGAACGGGGTTACCGATAAAGGCAGCAACCCGGCAACAAGACAACCGTAGGAGGTTCTGGCGTGAGAGTTGTAATTGCCCCTGACTCGTACAAGGGTTCCCTGACCGCAGCCGAAGTGGCGGAAGCCATGGCGGCCGGGGTCCGGCGCGTGTGGCCTGAGGCTCAACTTACGCTGGTCCCCATGGCCGACGGGGGCGAGGGCACGGTCCAGGCGCTGGTGGACGCGACCGGCGGCCGGCTGATCACCGCCACGGTGCGGGGTCCCCTCGGCGATCCCGTGGAGGCGACCTTCGGCATGATGGGCGACGGGGAGACGGCCGTCATCGAGATGGCCCAGGCCTCCGGCCTCCCCCTGGTTCCCCGGGAGCGCCGGAACCCCCTCATCACCACGACCTACGGCACCGGCGAGCTGATCCGCCGCGCGCTGGACGAAGGCGCGGCGCGCCTGATCATCGGCATCGGCGGCAGCGCCACCAACGACGGCGGCGCGGGCATGGCCCAGGCCCTGGGCGTGCGGCTGCTGGATGCCGCCGGACAGGACCTGGGCCCCGGCGGGGCCGAACTGGCCCGCCTGGATCGCATCGACACGAGCGGCCTCGACCCCCGCCTCAGCGCCGTGGAGATCACGGTGGCGTGCGACGTCGACAACCCCCTCACCGGCCCCCGGGGCGCCTCTGCGGTCTTCGGGCCGCAGAAGGGCGCCACGCCGGAGATGGTGGCGCAGCTGGACGCCGCCCTGCGCCGGTGGGCCGAGGTGATCCGCCGCGACCTGGGCAGGGACGTGGAGAACGTTCCGGGTGCCGGCGCCGCCGGCGGCCTGGGGGCGGGGCTGATGGCGCTGCTGAACGCCCGGCTCCGCCGCGGCGTCGAGATCGTGGTAGAAGCCACGGGCCTCGAGCGCCACCTGACGGATGCGGACCTCTGTCTCACCGGTGAGGGCAACACCGATTTTCAGACCGCCCACGGCAAGACCCCAATGGGCGTGGCCCAGGCCGCCCGGCGCCACGGCGTGCCGGTCATCTGCATCTCCGGCGGACTCGGGCGGGACCACCGGCGCATCTACGATGTGGGCATCGATGCGGCGCTCCCCATCGTCCCTGGGCCGGTGGACCTGGACGCGGCCATGGCCAGCGGCGCCGCCTACGTGGCGGATGCCACCGAGCGGGCGCTCCGGCTCGTGGCCGTGGGTATGCGGTTGCGCCGGGCGTGACGGCCAGGGCGCAGGGCAGGGCCCGAGATGTGCGAAGCGGTGCGGGTCCGTCAGGCGGGCTCCAGCCGCCACCCGTCTGGCCGGGGATGGGCCAGGAAGGAGGTGCAGCGCTGGTCCGGCCCCTCGGCCGTGACCCGGAAGCCGGCGGTGACGGGGCGGATGGAGAGAATCTCCGCCCCGGACAACCGGGCCCGCACCAGGGGCTCCAGCACGGGCAGCAGCACATCCTCCATCCACATGCGCTCCCGGTACCAGAGCGGCGCGGCCTGAGGCGGCGGGTAGCCCGCAACGGGCGCACCCAGGGCCTCGGCCAGCGCAGCCGCCGCCTCCGTGCCAGTCGCCTCCGGAGCCCGCTCCCCTTCGGGTGCGGTGCCGAGGCGCCCCTCCCCCACCGCGGCGACGAAGCGCAGGCAGAGTTCCACCGTGTTCACGACCGCATCGTACTCGAGCGAACCGTTGGCGTAGCGAATCTCTACGGTCCCGTAATCGAACCAGGCCGCCGCGTTCACACCGCACCGGTGCGACTGCGGCCGCCCGCGGTGCACCAGCGCCTGCCGCTCGGGCCGCATCAGGTACCGCTCGCGCATCGCCGGTACCACCGGAGGGCAGTAGATCAGCCGGTGCTCGGCCGTGCTGAGCAGCGTCTGCAGCGCCTCCTGGTGCGCCAGGGCGGCGTCAACCAGGGGCAGCACGACATCCTGCCCCCACGGCTCCAGCCCCACGTGCACATGCAGTCCGCAGCTCCAGTTCGCCCGGGCACCCGCGGCCGCGAGCCGGGCCAGCATCTCCCGGATCTCGCCCCGGTCCCGCCACAACAGCGGCGGAGAGATGAGTTCGGCACCCGACGCCTCGCCCGTGTCATCTATCTGCTGCTCGTCGAGAAGCATCTTCCACCCGGGCAAGAGCACCACGCCCCCCGGGTCTCCGCCCACGAACTCGATCTCCACCCCGAACCGGAGCGCTTGCCAGTCAACCGCCTTCGGCCACATGCTCTTCCTTCCTTTCCTTCTCAGATGCAGCCTGGGACCTCATCTGAGAAGGAGGAGCCCGGGCCTAAAGCGGGGCCTGCTGGGGGACCACGGGCCGATCACCTCCCATGCCCGCCTGTGAGCTGCTGGCGCGGACACCAACGGCCCAACGCCGGGGCACGGGTTCCCCCGCCGCCGACATGACGGCGGCGGGCGTCCGGCGGGCACCACCAGGAGTGCACGGGCGCCCGCGAAAAGCGGCATCGCCGTCCAGGGCGGTGCCGCTCTCCATATGCCCACTGCCGACGAGCCGAGGGGCGGGGCTCACAGCCCACCGCCCGTCGCTCACGCGCCCCGCACCAGGAGCAGGAGAACGGCCAGCGCCGCCACGATCGCCCGGTACCACGCGAACACCAGGTACGATCCTTTCTGCAGGTACTGCAGCAGCACGGCGATCACGGCGTAGCCGCTCACGGCCGCGGCGGCGACCCCGGCGAAGAAGGCCGGGGTGAACATGGACGGGTCCGCGTCGGGGATGACCAGGATGGCGCCGCCCAGGATGATGGGCCAGCCCAGCAGGAACGAGACCCTGGCCGCCGTCTCCCGGTTCAGCCCCAGGCCCAGGCCGGCGGTGATGGTCGCACCCGACCGGGACACGCCGGGGATCACGGCCAGCGCCTGTGCGAGGCCGATCCAGATTACGTCGGACACCCGGATCTCCTCCAGCGAGCGCCGCTTGGCGCCCAATCGGTCCGCCAGGTAGAGGATCAGGCCCACCACGGCCAGCAGGATGGCGATGGACAGGATCGACTGGCGGAAGACCGCTTCGACCATGTCCTCCATCAGCACGCCGAAGATTGCCCCCGGTACCGTGCCCAGCACGATGCCCCAGGCCAGGCGGCCCGCGGGCGTCCGGGTGCCCCGGGTGAGCCCTTCCACCGCCAGGTTCAGCAGGTCGCGCCAGAAGTAGATGGTGACCGCAATCAGGGTACCCACGTGCAGGGCCAGGTCGAAGGCCAGGCCCGAGGCCGGCCAGCCCAGCACCCAGGGCACCAGGATCAGGTGCGCGGAACTGGAGATGGGCAGGAACTCGGCGAGCCCCTGCACGATGCCAAGAACAATCGCCTGTAAAACGGTCACACCGATCCTCCTCACGTGTTGACGGTCGGCGGCTCGGGCAGCCACGTGGCCCGCGTCCGGTGCCCCGCCGAAGCGTCACCAGTGTACCACATCTCAACGGGACCGGCTATCGTTGCCTGCGCACCGGGCAGGCCCCGTCCGAATGGCGTCGGGGCGGAACCCCCGTGGGCAGAGCGGCGTAGCCCTCTGTCCCAACGCGCCATCGCCCCGATGGTCCCAGTAGCCTATGCTCCCGGTGGCCGCGGTAGCGGTATATTAAAGTTAACATGCGTGAAAAAAACGGGGGGATAGCGTTGTCGACACACCACTGGCACTCTCGACCCGTCGCGGATGTGGCATCGGAACTGGAAACGACCCTTTCCACAGGTCTTTCCCGCCAGGAGGCGGCCGACCGGCTCACCCGGTACGGGCCCAATAAGCTGGTCGAGGAGAAGAAGAAGAGCATCTGGGCCATGGTCGCGGAGCAGTTCAGCGACTTCCTGGTCATCATCCTGCTGGTGGCGGCAGCGCTCTCGTTCCTGCTGGGCGAGATGCTCGACGCCGGTGCGATCATGGCGATCGTGATCCTGAACGCGGCGCTTGGCATCGTGCAGGAGTTCAAGGCCGACCAGGCGCTGTCCGCCCTGAAGCAGCTGACCGCCCCCACGTGCCGGGTCCTGCGGGAGGGCGAGGTGGTGAGCATCGACAGCCGGGACCTGGTGCCGGGCGACGTGGTCCTGCTGGAGGCCGGCGACCCGGTCCCGGCCGACCTGCGCCTCACCCAGTCGGTGATGCTGCGCATCGACGAGTCGCTGCTCACCGGTGAGTCCGTCCCCGTCGAGAAGGACGCCGGCCGTCTCCTCAAGGCCGAGACCGCCATGGCCGACCGGGTGAACATGGCCTACATGTCCACGTACGTCACCTTCGGCCGCGGCCAGGGCGTCGTTATCGCCACGGGCATGCAGACGGAGGTCGGCCGCATCGCCGGCAAGCTGCAGGAGGAGGAAGAGGAAGCGACGCCCCTCCAGCAGCGCCTGTCCAAGTTCGGGAAGCAGCTGGGCGTGGCGATGCTCATCGTCTGCGCCGTGGTGGGTGCGCTGGGGCTCTTCCGCGGCATGGGCTGGCTCGAGGTCGTCATGGTCGCCGTCTCGCTGGCCGTGGCGACGATCCCCGAGGGCCTGCCGGCCGTGGTGACCATCGTGCTGGCCATCGGCACCAAGCGCATGGCGGACCGCAACGCCGTGATCCGCCGCCTCTCGGCGGTGGAGACGCTGGGCTCCGCCACCGTCATCTGCAGCGACAAGACGGGCACGCTCACCAGGAACCAGATGACCGTCACCCGCCTCTGGCTCCCCGAGGGATGGGTCGACCCGAACCGCAAGGCCACTGTCGACGAGCCGCACGGCCTCCTGCTCGCCGCCGCCGCCCTGTGCAGCGACGCCAGCCTGTCGGGAGAGGCAGGGGACTACAAGTCCGTGGGCGATCCCACCGAGACCGCCCTGGTAGTCGCCGCCGCGCAGGCCGGCCTGGACAAGCGGCAACTGGAGAAACAGTACCCGCGGCTGGGCGAGGTGCCGTTCTCGTCGGAGCGGAAGCGGATGACCACCTTCCACCACCTGACCGCCGAGGGCATCACCGGCGTCGTCAAGGGCGCGCCGGACGTGGTGCTGCGCCTGACCAACCGCATCCGCAAGGGCGGTGAGACGCTGCCGCTCTCAGATGCGGACCGGGCTGCGATCGAGGCCGCCAACCACGAGATGGCGGGCCAGGGCGTCCGGGTTCTGGCCGTCGCCCTCACCGACCCGCAGGCCCGGCTCGAGGGCGACCTGGAGCGGCTGGAGCAAGACCTGATCTTTGTCGGCCTCATCGGCATGACCGACCCGCCCAGGCCGGAGACGGCCCCCGCCGTCGCTGAGGCTCGGAAGGCCGGCATCCGCACCATCATGATCACCGGCGACCACGTGGACACCGCCGTGGCGATCGGCCGGGAGGTAGGCATCGTCGAGGCGGAGCGGTCGGCCAGCTACAGCGGCGTCCAGCTGGACCAGATGGACGACGCGGCGCTGGAGGAGGCCGTGCAGAAGGCCAACGTGTTCGCCCGGGTATCGCCGGAGCACAAGCTGCGCATCGTGGACGCGCTGCGCCGGCGCGGCGAGATCGTGGCGATGACGGGCGACGGCGTGAACGACGCCCCGGCCCTCAAGCGGGCCGACATCGGCGTGGCCATGGGCCTCTCCGGCACGGGCGTCGCCAAGGGCGCCTCCGACATGGTGCTGATGGACGACAACTATGCCACGATCGTCAGTGCGATCGAAGAGGGGCGGACCATCTACAGCAACATTCAGAAGTTCACGTTCTTCCTGCTCTCGGCCAACCTGGCGGAGCTGTTCATCATCACCGCCGCCATGCTCACGGGCCGGCCCCTGCCGCTCCAGCCGATCCACCTGCTCTGGATCAACCTGATCACCGACTCGCTGCCGGCCATCGCCCTGGGCATGGAGCCCAGTGAGCCCGGCGTCATGGAGCGCCGCCCGCGGGACCCCAGGGAGAACGTGATCACCCGGCCCATGCTGATCCAGATGTTCATCCAGGCCGTGCTGATGACCGTCGCCGTGCTCTGGGCGCACTCGCTGGGCATGGCGAAGGACCCGGCCAACGCCGCGGAGATGGGCTCCACCTACGCCTTCGCCACCATCACCCTGGCCGAGCTGGTCTGGGCACACTCCTGCCGGAACACCACCAAGCCGGTGTGGACCATCGGCCTCTTCAAGAACCGGTTCGCCTGGCTGGCCACCATCGTGGGCGTGCTGCTGCTGGTGGTCGTCATGACCGTGCCCTTCCTCGAGCGGGTCTTCCAGCTGCACGAAGTACACACCCAGGACTGGCTGTGGATCGCCCTGTTCTCCCTGGGCGTCACCGCCGTGATGGAACTCGTGAAGACGGTGATGGGGGGCCGCTTCAGCGACCCGGCGGCGAGGCGGTGAGAAGGGCTGCCCGGGGGCTCACCCTTCGTCGACACGGGTGGCCCACCCCTCGTACCTCGCTTCAAACTGGCGGGCGAGGCCATCCATCTCGTCGGAGAGCCGCAGCAGGCGCTGCTCGTCGACCAGCTCCAGCCGCACCACCACGAGCCGCCACGTGCGCTCCCGGTCCGCGGGATCGTAGGTGAGACTCTCCACCTGAAACCCGCGCTCCTGCAGGGCAGCCGAGAGGCCGTCGAAGTCGCCCTCGTCGCCGGCGCTGAAGTGCTGTTCCAGCGTGTAGGGCTCCCACGGCGGGTTGTCGGGATCGAACTGCGCCCGGAACGCGGCGACGGTCCTCGCATGGCGCTCAGCACGCTCGGCCTCTGACTCGGGCCGCACGGCAACCCCCCCTTTCTGCCCTTACGACGGTGGAACGCCCCGGGCCCGTTGCGCCCGAACCACCAGATCGGTGCTCGAACCCCGAAGTCGGTGTAGAACGCGAAACCGTGGACCGGTGAGTCTCCTCGCCGGACCACGGTTTCGATTTCTGCGCCCCTTCCCCGGGCTGCCCGTCTCACGGCCCCGGGAACCTGTCGGCACCCGCCCGGGCCGGGGAGTTCGTCTCGGGAGGAGCCGTTCTGCCCGTTCTGGACGCCTCCCTGCCTTACCCCAGCATCATGTCAAGGCCGTGCCCCGCCGGGTAGAGACCGGGAACCGACACCGGCAGCCGCCCCTTCGCCGGGGCCCGGCCAAAGAGCAACGGTCCGATGCCTTTCAGGTTCACATCCTGGTACCCGTAGGCGGCGATGTAGGTGCCGATCTCGGGAATGGCGGTGAGCTCGTAAGGCATGCCCAGTCCGACCACCACCACCGGCCTGCCGCCGGCCACCAGGTCGGCGATCAGATCCCGATGCCCGGGAACGTCGTGGCCCTCGCTCACGGCGTAGATCACCACGTCGGCCTCCTCTGCGATCTCCCGGGCGGCCGCGAGGGCGTCCTCATCGGGCCGGTAGTCCAGCGTGATCTCGATGGTGTTCTCATGCAACGCCCTGATCGACGCCCCGAGGGCGGTGGCCACGCCGTCAACGCCGGTCACGGGGCGCGCGTAGGCGGGGCCGATGACGACGATCCGGTCGCCGGCGCTGGGCTGAAGCGGCAGGTGCGCGTTGCGCACCAGGGTCAGGGCATCGGCGCCGATCTGCTCCGCCAGGGCCTGGTGGGCCGCCGGTCCAATCGGCTCAGCCAGTGGCTGCTCCCCCGTCAGTCGGACCGGCTCGCGCGGGGCCCCACCTGAGACCTCCCCGCCGGCGCCCCCCGCCTCGCCGGCGGTCGCCTTCCCCGGAAGCGGCGGCAGGAGCCCCCGCCGCTCCTTCAGGGCCAGCACCCGGCCGGCGGCGTCGTCGATCCGGCTCTCGGGAATCC
>ENA-UPSB01003610-UPSB01003610.1-bioreactor-metagenome-genome-assembly--contig:-NODE-3610-length-11714-cov-4.950253_pt1 | contig 11714 bp, 18 predicted proteins | sample MGYA00238182_ERZ773286 | MGnify/ENA primary metagenome ERZ773286 (study PRJEB29026, sample SAMN07631240) | bioreactor metagenome | isolation source: Switchgrass digestor | place: USA: Dartmouth... | reverse complement strand
AAGTGGGGATTTTTACTTTGCAACTCTGTCCATTTTTATTTTACAACAAACATTGAATGGGTTGGATAAATACCTTGCAAACTTTAACATAAACAACATAGTGAAAATTGATGAGGAAAGTGGTATAATTACTATTGTAGGAAATAAATTACCAGTTAAGGCTTTTAGTAATGCTGTGATAGATGCATTACATCCTAAACTTAAAAAGGTCATTAGCAGAAGATTTTATGATGCCAAAGGAAATGCAAAAGTAGATATTGATTTAACAGACCATGGGCACCCGAAGGCTCATCCAATTGTCCCTCATGCACACGATTGGTTAAATGGTGAAAGACAACGAAAGTTTAGGCAGTTAACGGAAACAGAAAAAGAAAAAATTAGAGATATTTGGAGTGATGAGAAATATGTATGATACTTATTCTTCTCTACAAGAGTTTATTGACGACTTGAAAGCTGTTGGAGAGATCGAGTTTGAGTATAATGATAAAGACTATTCACTTTTGTATTACGACAAAATTTACATTTGCGAGTACAACAAACCAGAAACCGAAAAAGAATACGACACAATTGAAGAATTCTTGAATGAGTTTAAAATTGATGGGATACCAATCAGGGAATTAGCTACAAGAATTAAGGTGATATTTCATTAAACCACCCAGCCAAGCAAGGTTGAGGTGGTATTTTTATGCCTTCTTGTAAGGGAGTGAGCATCAAATGGCAGAGAAAGTCAGCAACAAGCCTTGGGGGGACATAAAGGAGTCCGACTATGACCTTGAGCAATGGCACAGGGCTTGTTTAATTCACCTTCATGAGGGGGCTCCAACAAGTAAGGAACAGTGTAAACTACCTGTGCGTGAACCAGACGGTACATTAAACAAGAATGGTATACATGCAGCAGCGGCGGCATTAGCTGGAGCTCGAGGAGGAGTGAAAGCTCCACTTGAGGATAAACGCAAGGCTGCTAAAAAACTTGTGAGTTTATACTGCAATGTTTTAAATGAAGAACCACCTGAAAGCATACTTAAGCTTGCTGGTATGAAACCTAAGCAAAGCAGCGAATAAGCACTCTACAATGAGTGCTTTTATTTTTGCATACAAACTTTTACGCTGACACCGAGCGGTTAATCGGTGGTAAAAGGGAGGAGGTAAAGAATCATGGGCGATGAAATGAACAACAAAGCAATCCAGACCAATCCTGCTGACGCTGGGCAGGATAACAATAACACTCAACCAGCGGGCAATGATACTCAGCAGCAGTCCAAAATGTTTACACAAGAAGAGCTTGAAAGGATTCTCTCTGAACGCTTAAAACGAGAAAGAGAAAAATACAAAGACTATGACGAACTAAAGAAAGCTGCTGAGGAATTGAAGAAGATTAAAGAGGCTCAGATGAGCGAGCAAGAAAAGCTTCAGGCGCGACTTGCCGAAATAGAACGTGAAAAGCTTGAGAGAGAAAGGGAGTTGGCAGAGCTAAAGACAAACCTTATTAAACAGAAAATCTTAAGCGAAATGGGATTGCCTTTATCGCTAGCTGACCGTGTATTTGGCGAGACTGAAGAAGAAATTCGGCAAGATGCAGAGGGGCTGAAAAAACTCTTGGGCTTGCAAGCAAGTGCAAAAGTGGGATCACCAACAAACCCACCTGAAGGCAATAAGACAAAGGTAATTACAAGAGCAGAGCTTGCAAGAATGACCTCGGAAGAAATAAATGCAAACTGGAACGTCATTTCGGAGGCACTCAAAAAAGGCTTACTAAAATAATTCAATACTTGAGGAGGTTGATTTAAGTGGCTATTACGAATTTCATTCCTGAAATATGGAGTGCAAGACTGTTGGAGAACTTGAGGAAGAACCTTGTATTTACGAACATCGTTAACAGAGATTATGAGGGTGAAGTAAGGTTTGGCAATACCGTAAGGATTAACAACGTAGGGCCCATATCGGTGTTTGACTACGCCAGGAATCAAGACCTGCCAGAACCTGAAATGATTGACGGTAACCAGAGAATGCTCGTTATTGACCAAGCAAAGGCTTTTAATTTCCTCATTGACGACATCGACGCTGCACAGGCGAATGTGAACCTTATGGATAATGCGATGAGGGAAGCTGCTTATGCACTTGCAGACGTAGCAGACCAGTATATTGCCAGCATGTATGTGCACGCCCAGAATGCTATAGGCGATGATACTACCCCGATTACTCCAAGTGCGCAGGATGCGTATGAGGTGCTGGTGGATGCATCGATTAAACTAGATGAGAACAACATTCCGAGAACTGGGCGTATTGCTATTGTGCCACCCTGGTTTTATGGTCTGCTATTGAAGGATGACCGTTTCGTAAAATACACTGAGAGCGGTCAGAGCGTGCTGAGGACTGGGCAGGTAGGACAGGCAGCAGGATTCGAAATATTCATTAGCAACAACGTGGCTAATACCGATGGAGCTAAGTATAAGATAATATGCGGCCATCCGATGGCCATTACTTATGCCGACCAGATTGAGAAGGTGGAGGCTTATAGACCCGAGAAGAGATTCGCGGATGCGGTCAAGGGTTTACACGTGTATGGTGCTAAAGTAATCAGACCAGAGGCTTTGGTCGTTATCACAGCGAACAAATCCTAGTAGGTGATGACTGATGTGGCTTAAAAACAAGCAGACAGGGTTAATATGGGAGGTTACGGGGGAGCTAACGGAACGGCTCCTCCGTTCCACTGATTTTGAGGTGATTGAAGAATGGCAATCCAGGTTGGAGTCAACAGCTATGTCGACATCGAATATGCAGACGGGTACTTCGCAGGACGACTCTATACAGACGAGTGGGACAACGCAGACACAGCAACGAAAGAAAAAGCGCTCTTAACGGCATGTAGAAGGATTGAACGAATGCAATTCAAGGGGATTAAAGCGGATCCAGAGAATCAGATACTACAGTTTCCACGAGCGTTGCCAGCAGTAAGGATGCCTTTATATCCTCGTGAACGCCAGTTCAATTTTGATTACACTCTTGCTTATATCGTGCAAGAAGAAGTACCCGAAGAGGTAAAACAAGCGCAATGTGAGGAAGCTCTTGCATTGCTCAAATATGGCAACAACACACGTACCAGGCTACAGGAGCAAGGTGTAATCAGGGTAGACTTTGGGAGCGTGAGTGAGGAATACGAAAGAGCTGGCAGAGGTATAAATAAGCTGTTCAGCAATGAAGCATATGAGCTGCTTAAACCTTACCTTGCTGGTGCGGTTGCCCTTGTTTAAGGTGGTGTCAACGATGATTAAAGAGTATTTAAATCAAACCGCAACACTAAAGACGACGATAGGCTACAACGAATATGGTGAACCTATATCGAACGAAAAAATTATTCCATGCCGCTTTGAAATGAAGCGTAAACTTGTGCGAGATAAACAAGGGAATGAGGTAGTATCAGAAGCGACTATGTATTGCATTGAACCGCTAAAACCTGATGATAGGGTTGTTTACAACGGTAGGGAATACGTTGTAATAGCTGTCAGCGAAATAATTGATCTTGACGGCAATATTGTTTATTACGAGGTGGCTTTGTAATGGCTAAGTATGTTTTAAAATGGTACGCAGAGCAAGTCAAGAAAGTGATAGAAGAATCAGCAGCTAAGGCACTTGTTTACTGCGGCAATAATTTAAAGAAAGAATCTCTCGAACAGGTCCCGTGGGCAACCGGCGACTTAGGTGGAAGCTGTGAGGTAAGTTCCCCACAAAAGAGATGGAATAAAATTCTGGTTACGGTGGGATATGACACTCCATATGCGATTAAACAACATGAAGACCTAACATTACGCCATCCAGATCCAAGGAATCCTTTGTCTGTCCCAGGACGCAAAGCAAAGTATCTTGAAGACCCGTTTAATGCAAACAAGAGACGATATTCAAATTACATTAGAAATTCTGTTAAACGGGCCTTAAAGAGAGGGTGATGCCGATGTGCTGCTAGATGATATTGCCTTGTATCTGCAGCAGCAAGGTGTTGGTGTAGTTGGTACGGATATATTCAAGGGGCAGTTACCTGCTTCACCGGATGACTGTATTGCATTGTTTGAATATGCCGGGGAGCCACAGGACTTGACGGATGCAAACTTAGAATATCCTGGACTACAGGTTTTAGTCAGAAACAAGAGTTATCCTGCGGGCAGGCAAAAGATTGAACAGGCAGTACGGGTTTTACACGGTGTATCAGAACAGGTCATAAACAACGTAAGATATTTGCTCATTCAGGCAAGACAAAGCCCTTTCCTTCTTGAAAGAGACGAGAATGGAAGGGCTGTTTTTGTTGTCAATTTTAGAATCATAAAGGAGGTTGGTTAATTATGGCAATAGCCGGTAAGGGCGGCAGCGTGTACATTGGCGCCAATAAAGTTGCTGAAATTGCTCAGTGGAGCATTGATTGTGAAGCGGATAACATTGAGGTAACCAATTTTGACAGCAACGGTTGGAGAGAATTTATCGCTGGCCTGAAAGAATGGAGCGGTAGTTTTGAGGGTAACTTCAAGCCAGATGACACCAACGGTCAGCGTGCACTTATCACAGCATGGCAGAACGGAACCACAGTTTCTCTAGAGCTGCGCATTGATTCGACCAAAAAGTTGTCTGGTAATGCTTATATAAACTTCTCCATTGAGATGCCGGTTGATGACAAGGGTAGTTTCAGCTGCGATTTTCAGGGTACAGGTGCACTAACGATTACCTTGACCTAATTGATAAGGCAGGTGATTTGATATGGCAATAGCGGGGAAGGTGGGAGCTGTATATGTCAGCGATGTAAATGCAGCTCCTGTTAGTTTTACAGATCAACCCACAACGAAAGATGCAACATTGACACGGTATCAGGTAACTAATCCTGCATATCGTTATTGGCCCCTAAATGCAGCAATAACGGTAAAGAAAAATGGGAATATAATAACATCCGGTTTTACTCTTGAACGAGCAGGTGGCGTTGTAGTTTTCGATAGCCCGCTACAAGCGACTGATACGGTAACTGTATCAGGGCAAGCGTTAACAATGATTCAGCGGGGTGGTTTCTTTAACTGGAGTGTTGATTGCGAGCTAGAAACAACGGAGGTTACCACATTTGCAAGCAATGGCTGGAAGGAGTTTTTGGGCACTATCAAAGGATGGTCAGGCAGTGCAGAAGCATACTGGGGAGACAAACAATTCTTTGACAGCTTGGGACAGATAATTGTTGTCAAACTGTTCATCGATTCTGGCGCTTCCCAGAAATGCTTGGAGGGGTTTGCTGTTATCACATCCGACAGTATTGAAACCGCAACGGATGATATTGTAAACGAAAGCATAGATTTTGAAGGTGTTGGGCCACTCTATTTCAGATTATAGGAATGAGGGCGGTTTAAATTGCCGCCCTCACAAACTTTTACAGGAGGGATAGTATGCGAAATAAAGTAGTATCATTTGCGGGGAAAGAAATTCGCATTGAGGAGAAGAAGATTGGGGAGCTTGAGAAGCTGGTTGTAGAGCTTTTCCCGACCAGCAAGGGGAAAATAGCGAACATTGACCTGTCGAAAGAATTTGGGAGCTTAGATTTTGACATTTTATACAAGAAGCTCCCGGTTATTTGCCCAGATATTACGGAGAATGACATCAAAAACGCTTATATGAGCGAGATAGAGGCGTTACTGGAAGCATTCATCGATGTGAATTTTTTCGGCCTGAAGAAGCTGATGGGCGGTCTAATGCGTTTAACTCCGATTACATCACAGCAGAAGTAGTTGTTTTACTGGCGAAAGAATTCGGATGGACAATACAGGATATACGAGAGCTGTATCCTTCGGAATTGGCGGCAATACTGGAGGAACTGAAAAAGCAGAAGGAACTTTGGGAATATGCGGAATTTCGTGGTAAGTGGGCATTTTTGGCTTCTGTAATCACGAATGCAGCTGCAGCTATTGTAAGCATGTTTAGTAAACGGAAGCCTAAGCTGGTTAATCCAGATGACTTTTTAGACAAAAAATGGCGAAAGAAGGTGGAAAGCATGTTTAAAGAGGCCCAACCATCCCCGACAAAGGATGAATGGGCCTCTTTTATTGAGGAAGCGAAGGCAAAAGGGCTGAAAGGGCCGTGGTAGATTAAGCTTGTTTGTCAGTTTGGGTTGGCTGCTGGGGTGTTGTTTGAGCAGATTTTTTAGGCTTGCGACCGGCAAAGAATTCCATAATAGCCAGCACAAAGGCAAGAATTCCCCACACGGTCATGTCTGAAAAATCACTGGTTGCGCCATTTAGTAAAGCGAAGATACCGGCGATAGCCGAAACAATCATTGCAACTTTAGGTAGAGCAAAAGCAAAAGCACCAGCAACAAAAAGCAGGAAGGCGACGAATAGACCTACACTACCACTTTGAGAAGAGACTTCATCGGCAAATATTGCTCCACCAAGCCCTACAGTACAGGATTGGAGAAAAACGATAATGCCGATGATTAAGGAAATTATCCCAGTAGCAATTTTCATGGAAATTACCTCCCTTAAAAAGTTTTTATAGATAGGTTCTACAACGAAAAACGAAATCCTTCTTTTTTGTCTAAAGGTGGTGATAAGAAATGCAGGTAGGCGAACTTTTTGTAGTAATGGACTTGGATATGTCGCAGTATGATGCTGCGATGAAACAAGCAGAGAAAAAAGCGAACACTTTAGGGAGCATCTTGGAAAATGCATTGAGCTTTACGCTTGGTATGGGCCTGTTTGAGGCAATAAAGCAGGGGTTTAAGGCAGTAGTTGGCGAAGCAGTAAACTTTAATAGCATGATGGAGCAAGCAAGAATAGGTTTTGCAACCATGCTGGGTAGTGCAGAAGCTGCACAGGCTTTTTTGAATGAGATGGCAAATTTTGCGAAGGATACGCCGTTTGAGTTTCCGGAACTGCTGGAAGCTGCCAAAAACATGATGGCCATGGGGTTCAGTGCGAATGAAGTATTACCCACCTTAAAAGCTGTAGGTGATGCAGCAGCAGGGCTAGGCGTGGGCAGTGAAGGTATACAGCGAATAATAAGAGCACTGACGCAGATGCGTGCAAAGTCGAAAGTAAGCGCAGAAGAGATGCTGCAGCTCGCAGAAGTAGGCGTTCCTGCGTGGGAGATTTTAGCCGAACACATGGGAACAACTACCGCAGAAACGATGAAACTGGCAGAGCGTGGTCTAATACCAGCGAATGAGGCAATTCAGGCGCTCATTGATGGCATGGAGAAGAGATTCCCGAATATGATGGCTAAAATGCAGAATACATGGCAGGGTATAACATCGGCAATTCGGGACATTTGGAGAATGACTATAGGCTCCGTAACAGAGGAGTTGTTTAAGAGTATAACAGCATGGTTGGGCAGGATAAGGGATGCGGCAACGAACTTCTACAACGTTTTTTCGATGATGAAGCAACAGGGTGTAGATACTGCAACAGCGCTTAAGACAGCGATAAGCTATGCTTTTGGTGAGAGTATAGGTGCAGCTGCATCGATGATTATCAATGCCGTACAAGGTATATGGCAGGTCCTTGTGCGAGCGGCGGTGATAATTCGTACGTACTGGGATAGTGTTCGATATGTGCTGTTGACGGTGTTATCAGCACTTTTTATGTTTAAGGTGGCCTTGCCGACCATAAACTGGTTCATAACGCTTACACGAATCCTAAACGGCACGATTACTGAAACATCAGGGTTATTTGGGTTCTTATCTAGAGCAGTAGCAATATACAGGAATCAGTTAATTACCGCTGATTTGGTTGGTACAGTTGCTATTACTACACTTACGAAAATAAGATATGCGATTTATGCGCTTTACACTGCTCTGGGAAAGCTGGGAATTATTCTAATCGTTGTATCTGTGTTCTTAAGTTTTATAATTTCCTTATGGAGTAAATATGTACAAAGCGTAGAAAAAGCCAACATGGAAAAAATGAACCAAAAAATAAGAGAAAGCCTGGTAAAATTAGAAGCAGGTTTCACAGATCTAGATACAGCAAGCGAAGAAGCGAGTAAAGGAGCAGGGGATTTTGGTAAATCGATATCAAAAGCATCTAAAAAAGCCCGGGGAGGACTGGCATCGTTTGACGAAATACACCAGATAATGAATAACATTGCGGAGTCAGCAGGAGATTTACCAGCAGTAAAAGCCCCATCAATACCTAGCATTCCCAAACCTAGCATTCCCAAAATTGATATTGGCGAGATGCTTGATTTTGAATTTGAAAAACCTACGCTAGGGGGCTTCTTAAAGTGGGTATGGGACGAATATGTTGTTAAGCCATGGAAGAGAATCACAAACTGGGTTAAAAAATTAAAGATATGGGAAAACGTTAAAAAGGCGTGGGGAGATTTTACCGAGTGGGCCGGAGATATGTGGAAAAGCGTCAAGAAAAAGTGGAATGGCTTTGTTGAATGGGTAAAAAGCTGGGAGATATGGGACAAAATCAAGCAGAAATGGGAGGCCTTCAAAAACTGGGCTGGCGATCTATGGGAAAACGTAAAGGAGAAATGGGGGAACTTTACCGGCTGGGTTTCTGAAACATGGACGAATCTTAAAAATGATACTACAATGAAATGGGAGGAAATTAAAAATAAAATTATCGAAAAATGGAACGATGTAAAAGCTAAGTTGCCTACTTGGGAAGAGATTAAGAACACCATCATCAATAAATGGAATGACGTAAAAACTAAACTGCCGACATGGGATGAGATAAAAAATAACATTATCCAAAAATGGAACGACATTAAAGCCAAAATCCCGACCTGGGACGAGATGAAGAACAGTATTATACAAAAATGGAATGATGTTAAAACAAAGCTGCCAACATGGGATGAAATTAAGAACAGTATCATAACCAAATGGAATGATATAAAAGCTAAAATTCCAACCTGGGATGAAATAAAAAATAGCATTATTCAGAAGTGGAACGACATCAGGGCAAATTTACCTACATGGGATACGATAAAGAATAGCATTGTTGGTAAATGGAATGAAATCAAAGCCTACTTACCATCTTGGGAAGACATACGAGGAACCATATCAGATAAAACCACATCCATAAAAAACAGCGTTTTAAGCGCATGGGAAACTGTAAAAAGTAGATTGAATTCTATATGGTACAGCATCAGTAGCACTGCATCAAGCATATGGAAAGGCATAGGCAATGCGGTCATACGGTTTGTTAACGGCATCATAGACGCCATAAACGGCATGATTCGAGGTTTAAACAAAATAAAAATTTCCTTCCCGAGCTGGGTACCGCTTTTAGGCGGAAAAACATTGGGATTCAACCTTCAAACAATCGGTCATATTCCGTATTTGGCGGAAGGCGGTATCGTACGTCTCCCACGCTGGCCATGATTGGAGAGGCAGGGGCAGAGGCAGTGGTGCCGTTGGAGCGCAATACGGGTTGGATAGATGAACTGGCCAGAAAGCTAGCTACGGCCTTGCAGGGCGTTCAGGTTGCTGGTGCTGGGGCTGGCGGCGGAGGCGACATAATAATCCAAATTGGTGGCGAAGAAGTTGGACGTATAGCGATAAAGGAACTTATAAAAGCACAGCGTCAAGCTGGCAAGACGCTTATACCAGTGTGAGGTGATGGTGTGTGTTGAAGATAAATGGGGTTGCGATTGCAACCCCTAAAACTTTTAAAGTGAACATTTACGACATTGATGGCGAGACGTATAGGAATACAAGAGGCGACTTGATAAGAGACCGTATAACTACAAAACGGAAGCTGGAATGTGAGTGGCCGCCGTTGACAATGACGCAAATATCCACACTGCTTAAAGCTGTTGAAGATGAGTTTTTTCAGGTTGAGTATCCTGATCCGTATGAAGGAGCATTTATCACAAAAACCTTTTACGTAGGCGACAGAACAGCTCCCATGCTCAGACAAAATCAGCAAACGGGGGAGATACTCTGGGAAGGCTTGAGCATGAACTTTATCGAGAGGTGATAGCGCATGTATCCAGTATCGCAGGCATACAAAGATGCAATTATGCAGCCATCAAGGCAATTTAGGGGTAGGCTGCTTATACCGAAGCTGACAATGAATTTTACCCGCAACAGCATAGCATACAAACAAGATGGCACGCAGGTCGCTGCCAACCAACCCCGCTTTGAGCCTGGCAAGTTCGGCAAGGCGATTATGGTGGAGGAAGGGACGACGAATTTATTAGCAAATCCGTCCTTTGAGACAGACTCCAACAGTGATGGGTTAGCTGATAACTGGACTGTAATGGTTAGAGGGACAGGCGATTCTTCCCGCACTCATGCTGTTAGTAGAGTGCAAGCCCTACTCCACGGCTCCTATGCTCAGAGATTGGAAATTACCGGAGGGGTTACTAATACCAATGGAAGTGGTTTGCAGTCAGCTAGTGTAAATGTAACTCCCGGACAAGTATATACAGCTTCCGCTTACGTTAGAGCCTCAGTAGCAGATAAAGTTATGATGTCGTTAAGGTGGGTAGATTCTACAGGAGCGTATATTACAGACACATATAGCCAACAAAAAGTAGGCACTTCTGTAACAAGGATTACTGTAACCGGTACTGCTCCTGCTAATGCGGCGAGGGTTTCTGTAGTAATTTACGGTATCAATCAAGTGGGCGAATGGTTGGAAGTTGACGCTGTTCAACTTGAACAAAAACCCTACGCCACCTCCTTCACCGACGGAACAAGAGTACCCGAGACCCTCACCATCCCCACAGCGGGGGTGCTGAACCCGCAGGAGGGGACGGTGGAGTGCTGGGTGTATGTGAATGACGTTGTACGTAGGAACATTGCAAGCAATTGGCCTACAGTTGTACTGATTCGCAAGGGCTCTTCCGTAGCGAATTGGATATGGTTGGAGCATAATCCTGCAGGTATTTGGGTTCTCCAAATTCGCAAGGAAGATGGCACGATAACAGGTTCAGGCAGCTTTAGCGATAGCTTAACACCAGACGGTTGGCATTATTTTGCTATCAGGTGGAATACACAGGAAGGACTCGCAGAGCTGTTTCATAATGGTGTCAAGAGGATTTCACTAGCCAACGTAATATTCCCTGCCGAATATGACAGGATAAACATTGGGCATCGTAGCGGCGCTTCGGGTGATTGGTTTAACAGCCTCATCGACGACCTCCGCATCTCAAGCCGCGCCAAATCGGACGAGGAAATCCTTGCTGCCTACATGGAGGTGGCATGATGGAGTATATTGCAACCTTTGACGATACACTTGAGTTGTCGCTTATATACGAGGATGAAAACATACTTGAGATGACGCTTGAGGAAACCGTCAATCCCGGCGACGACTTTGAGTTAGGTGCAGCTCCCTCATCCCTGCTGGAGGTATCCTTGATTGACGCTGACGAGGGCATCATATTTGAGCAGGAAGTTATAAAGCCGTACGTTGGGCTTGTGCTGGAAAATACGATTGAGTATGTGCCTTTAGGTGTGTTTGTAGTGGACGACATTAAGAAAGAAAAACGAACAATAAAACTAGTCTGCTTTGACAACATGATTAAGCTGGAGAAGCCATATTTCTCTGAATTGACTTATCCAGCACCTATAAGCGCAGTGGCACAAGAAATATGCACAAAAGCAGGAGTAACGCTCGCCACAACGTTGCCAGATGTGCAAATAGGCGATTTGTCAGGCTATACATTGCGTGAGGCTATTGGTTTTATTGCTGCCTTTATGGGCGGTTTTGCACGGTTCAACAGAGATGGACAGCTTG
>ENA-UPSB01003607-UPSB01003607.1-bioreactor-metagenome-genome-assembly--contig:-NODE-3607-length-11727-cov-5.835846_pt1 | contig 11727 bp, 16 predicted proteins | sample MGYA00238182_ERZ773286 | MGnify/ENA primary metagenome ERZ773286 (study PRJEB29026, sample SAMN07631240) | bioreactor metagenome | isolation source: Switchgrass digestor | place: USA: Dartmouth... | reverse complement strand
GACCTTCTATAAACCCTCGGTAGACGTTATGTTAATGTCTTTAGCCCAAGAAGTAGGGGCCGGAGTATTAGGCGTAATTATGACCGGCATGGGTAATGACGGTTTGTATGGTATGAAAAAGCTTAAAGCCAGCGGGGGATTTAGCATAGCGGAATCAGAAAAAACCTGCGTCGTTTATGGGATGCCCCGGGCGGTGATTGAAGCGGGATTGGCTGATAGAATAGAGGATCTTCCCAATATTGGCAAGGCAATTAGCGATTGTGTGAAAAGGAGGTAGTTTTTATGGGATTGTTTACGGGGATGAATATTAGCGCATCGGCCTTAAGTGCCCAGAAATTGAGATTTGATCTTATCGCCAACAATATAGCTAATATTAATACCACTAATACCGGAGAGACTACTCCGGGGGGCAATCCAATTCCTTACCGCCGCCAGTTGGCTGTCTTCTCTTCCCGCAAATCGAGCGGAGACTTTGCCTCTTATCTTGCCAGCGGCAAAAAGGAATTACCCAGCGAAGGCGTTCAGGTAACAAGAATTGTGGAAAGCAGAGAGCCGTTTCGCCTGGAATATGATCCCAACTCCCCGGATGCAGCCAAGGTTGCGGAACCGGGTATTCCTGTAGGATATGTACGATATCCCAATGTCAATTTGGTGGAAGAAATGACGGATTTGATTTCGGCTTCACGCTCGTACGAAGCCAATGTAACCGTACTCAACAGTTTTAAAACAATGGCTTCTAAAGCCTTGGAAATTGGAAAGGGGTGAGATAAATAATGAGCAATTCGATCAACCCTTTGCCTCCATTGACTCCTCTTAAGCCCATACAGAATATCAATTCGACCCAAAATCCTGCTTTTGAAAGCTCAGGAATTAACTTTTCTACATTATTGCAAAATGCCATAACAAAGTTGGAACAGACTCAGCAAGAAGGGAATCAGGCTGCCTTGGATCTGCTTACAGGCAAGACTGAAGATCTTCATACTCCGCTAATTGCCGTGGAAAAAGCAGCATTGACCATGGATTTAGCGGTAAATATCCGTAATAAGGTTTTGGAAGCTTATCATGAAATCATGCGTATGCAAATTTAACTTTTTCCGGGGGGAGAATAATTGAATTTTTCCTGGCCTGAAACTATTAAGTCATTACAAAAATCCTGGAAAAATTTGAATCGATCACAAAAGATACTTTCAGTGACAGCTCCGCTTGTTGTAGCCATTGCTCTTCTATCTCTAATTTATTGGGCCAGCCGTCCCCAGTATGTTGACCTTTTTACCAAATTATCGGCTGAAGAGGCCGGGGCTATTACATCAAAACTTAAAGAGCTTAAAGTTGAATATCAGTTGGCTGATAACGGTTCAACTATAAAAGTTCCGCAAAAAGATGCGGCTGAAATCCGCTTGGAATTGGCTAATGAAGGGCTGCCCGCCAAAAGCAATTTTAGCTTTGACTATCTGAATCAAACCAGATTAGGGGAAACAGACGCAGATCGCCAACTTAGATATATTTTGGGCTTGCAAAATGAATTGGAACAAACCATTGAAACCATGGATGGGGTGGAGTATGCCAGGGTCCATATTGTTTTGCCGGAGCGTTCTTTATTCGCAGAAGAGCAAAAAGATACTACCGCTGCTGTTACCATTAAACGGAAGTATGGAGCGGAAATCGGAGAGAACCAGGTTAAAGCGATTGCAAACCTGTTGGCCCATTCCGTCGAGGGTTTGACCACAGAGAATATTACCATTGTAGATACCAATGGCAATGTTCTTTCTGATATTTTGGGCTCCGTTCACGGCCTAACTACCAATCAGCTTCAATATCAAAAAGCGGTAGAAGACAATATTCAAAAGTCCTTGCAATCTATGCTGGATAAAGTTTTTGGCCCCAATAACACCATTGTTCGCGTTAACGCCACTTTGGATTTTGATCAAAGAACTATAACCAGCCAGACTAGTACGGAAGGAACTGTAATTAGCAGACAGGAGACCTCGGAAACGAGTTCCAACACTTCTACGGACGGCGGCGTGCCGGGAGTAGACGGAAATGTTGTAGCGCCGGAATATAATTTTGACGATCAAAACACCAATGTTTCTTCTTCGGAAAGAACAAGTCTTTCCGAGACCTTCCAGCCAAGTGTAACCCAGGAGGAAACCATAGTTAGTCCAGGCCGGATTAAACGGTTGACCATATCAGTACTGGCTGATACCGACAGTGTTAGCCAAGCGCAATTAGATAGTATTGTAGGTATTGTGTCTTCAGCGGCCGGAGTGGACGAAACTCGCGGTGACGTGGTAGAAGTGGCAGGTATGCCTTTTAATAAAACCGCCCAGTTAGAAAACCAAAAAGCAATGGAAGAAGCGGCCAAGAGACAGAGATTAATAACTTATGCCCAGATGGGTGCCGGGGTTTTGCTTGCAATTATTGTACTTATTGTGGTGCTCAGACTCCGATCCAGAAAAGCTGCTAAGGTTGAAGACCTGGATTTACCTCCGGAGCAAAAAATGGTCACCTTGGAAGAGGCCGAACAGATTTTGGCTTCTCAGCTGGAAGCTGAACGAATGGCCGAATTAAAACTGGCTCGTAAGAAAGTAAAAACTCCCGATGAAATTGAAAGAGAGAAAATACGTGAGGAAGTAGACAAATTCTCTAAAGAAAATCCTGACGAAGTAGCTAGGCTGGTTAAAGCTTGGTTGGCGGAGGATAGTTAGAAATGACTGAAGCGGTGAAATTGAAAGGATTACAAAAAGCTGCGGTACTACTAATCAGCCTTGGGCCAGAACGATCGGCGGAAGTGGTTAAGTACCTGTCCGAAACGGAAATCGAGCAACTAACGCTGGAAATGGCCAATATGCGCAAAATATCGGAAGAGCAAAGAGATGAAGTTCTTGATGAATTCCATAAAATGTGTTTGGCCAGCAATTATATTGCCCAGGGCGGGATTGATTACGCCAGGGAAGTACTGGAAAGGGCTTTGGGCCAGCAAAAAGCCTTTGAAATAATAAGTCGCTTATCGGCATCATTAAGAATGAGACCTTTTGAAATTGTTCGCCGGTCCGATCCTAAACAGTTGCTCTCTTTTATCCAGGGAGAGCATCCCCAAACGATCGCATTGATCATGACTCATTTGCCTCCGGACAAGTCAGCCACCCTTTTGGCTAGCTTGCCTCAAGAGATTCAGCCGGAAGTAACAAAAAGAATAGCTTTGATGGGAAGGACAAACCCGGAAATCCTTAAAGAGATCGAAAAAGTCCTGGAAAATAAAATTTCCAATCTCGCTCCTACCGACTTTACCTCTTCCGGAGGAATTCAGACTGTTGTCAATATCTTGAATAGAACTGATCCCTCTTCCTTAAAATTGGTGATGGATACTTTGGAAGTGGAAGATCCAGATTTGGCCGAGCAAATTAAAAGACAAATGTTTGTCTTTGAAGATATTGTCCTACTCGATGATCGCAGCGTCCAACTTGTATTGCGGGAAGTTGACTCTAAAGATCTGGCTTTGGCCCTTAAGGGAACAAATGAAGAAGTAATGAATAAAATCTTCAAGAATATGTCCAGTAGGGCTTCAACTCTGTTGAAGGAAGACATGCAGTTTATGGGACCCGTCAGATTGCGTGATGTGGAAGAAGCCCAGCAGAAGATTGTGAAAGTTATCCGCAAACTGGAGGAAGCCGGTGCGATTATCATATCCAGGAGTGGTGCCGATGAGATTATCTACTAGGAATAACATTATCAAAAGCACTGTAGTGGAAATTGCGGGACCTTGCCTGTTGAAAGATATCAGGGAAAAGGATGACCGTATGGCCAAGAATCATGAAGGTTCTGGGAAAGCGGTTGTTCCGGCCCAGAAGACAGTTCAGGAGAATAGGGAAGCGGAGAAAATAGCCAAAGCAACTGCCCTCGCTGAGCAAATAATAGCTGAAGCCAAACGCCAAGCTGAAAGAATCTTGCTTGAAGCCCAAAATGAAAATGAAGCCAGGCGCCAAGAATTTTTGGCTCAACTCAAAAAAGAGATTATGACTGAGGCCCATGCCGAAGGTTATAATCAGGGCTTGGAAGAAGCTAAGCTTGAAACGGATAAGATCCTCAAACAAGCTAAAGCGTATTTGGAAATGGCCCGCTCAGTTTTCAGGGATGAATTGAAGAAAGCTGAGAAGGATTTATTGGTTCTTTGTTTAAAAATCTGTGAGCAAATTTTACACACTTCTCTAAATATTAGTCCGGAAAAACTTCTTCCCCTTATTCGAAAACTGGCCTTAATGCCTCAGGATAAGGAAGAAATAAAAATTCATATATCTGCTCAGGATTGGGAATGGTTCAAAACCATCCCGGACGAGGATAAACCTCCTTATACGGTGATTGTCGACGAGTCGCTAAAAATGGGAGATGTTTTTTTGGAGTGTGAGGAAGGCGTGTTTGACGCCAGCCTTAAATCCCAATTGGAAAAAATCGGCGACTACTTGATGGAGGAGTTGCAACATGCGCGACTGGACAGCTCTGGCCCCCAAAATTGAAAACTTTGAACCAATTGCGGCCTATGGCCTGGTTTCCAGCATTACCGGTCTTTTGATTGAGGCCCGGGGGCCAAGAGTGAACGTAGGAAAATATTGCCACATAGTTCCTTCTCGTCGATCTTCTTTGGCCGATCCCGTTCCGGCAGAAGTAGTAGGTTTTAAGGGGAACAAGACTTTACTCATGCCTTTGGGAGACCTGGACGGCATTGGGCCGGGAGACAAGGTTCTCCCCCAAAAGGACAAACTTATGGTTCGAGTTGGCCCGGCTCTTTTGGGAAAAGTTTTGGACGGTCTTGGCCGCCCGTTGGATAACCAGCCACTGGCGACTAAAGAAGCTTATCCTCTTCACAATAATCCACCCAATGCGCTTTACCGTCCTCGCATCAGAGAAACAATGGCGGTGGGTGTTAGGGCCATCGACGGGCTTTTGACAATAGGCAAAGGCCAGAGAATAGGAATTTTTTCCGGATCGGGGGTTGGTAAAAGCACTCTTCTTGGAATGATGGCCAGAAACACGGAAGCTGATGTCAATGTCATAGCTCTGGTCGGAGAAAGAGGACGGGAACTGCGTGATTTTATGGAAAAGGATTTGGGAGAAGAAGGACTGGCTCGTTCCGTAATTGTGGTAGCCACTTCTGACCAGCCTGCATTGGTGAGATTGAAGGCAGCTTTTACAGCTACGGCTATTGCGGAATATTTCAGAGATCAAGGAAAAAATGTCCTTTTTATGATGGATTCTGTGACCAGGTTTGCCATGGCCCAAAGAGAAATCGGCTTGACAATTGGAGAACCTCCTGCTACCAGGGGATATCCTCCTTCCGTTTTTGCCCTGTTGCCAAAATTGCTGGAAAGAGTGGGTATGTCGGAAAAGGGGACAATTTCCGGTATTTATACCGTCCTGGTCGACGGAGATGACCAGAACGAACCTATAGCCGATGCTCTTAGAGGTATTTTGGACGGGCACATAGTTCTTAGCCGGGAATTGGCTTCCAGAAATCACTATCCATCCATAGATATTCTGCAATCTGTCAGTCGTTTGATGAATGATATTGTCAGTCCCGAACAAAGAGATTTGGCCGCCCGGATCCGTAACCATCTTGCCGTTTACCAGGATGCCAAGGATCTTATAGATATCGGTGCTTATGTTAAAGGAAGCAACCCGAGTATTGACGAGGCAATTAAATACATAGGCCGAATAAATGCTTTTCTTTGCCAGGACACGGATGAAAAGTTTAATTATTCGGAAATAACCAAAGCCATGGCTAACATTTATGCTGAGGGAGATGACTAATGTCGTTTAAATTTCGTTTGGAGACCAACTTGCATTTGGCTGAACAGAAAAGGAAGGCTATTGAAGGTATTCTGGCCCAGCAAATAAGAACTCTAAAGAAAATTGAGAAACAAAAGAAAACCCAAGCCGGCTTATTGGCTCAGGCTTTGGCCGGACAAAAAAATGCTTGTTTGACAAACCCTAAAAACCTGGACAGCTGGCAGAAATACTCCCAAGAACAATATGAAAAGCTTTTGCAATTGGAAAATGAACTCCAAAAACAGTTAGAAGTTGTGGAAGCGAGCAAACAAAAGCTTTTCCAGTGCCGCATCGAAGAGGAAAAATTTAAAAAGCTCAAGGAAAAACAACTAAGAATTTATATGTGGGAAGAATTGAAAAAGGAGCAGAACGTAATTGATGAAATTGCGCAAGGCCGGACAGGCATAAATGGGGATATATCAAGGGATAGACTGGAGGGCACCAAGTGATTTATGTAACGAGGATAAATAATAAGGAATTTGCCATCAACCCCGACCTTATAGAAACTTTGGAGGCCACTCCTGACACGGTAATTACCCTTACTAATGATTCCAAGTATATCGTTAAAGAGTCAATTGATGAAATAATAGAACGCATTGCCGCTTTTCGGCGGCGTTGCCACCCGGAGTTCAAAGGAGGGGAATTGGATAAATGAAATCACCTTTTGCTAAAGTCTTTAAACTTTTGGTTTATATTCTGGTTTTTGCTGTTGGAGTTTGCGCCGGAGGTTTCGGAGTCCCGGTGGTTAAAGCAAAATTGTTTCCTTCCGCCGGTGAAGCGGTAGTCCAATACAATGGCAACCAGGGAGTGGGACCGATAATAGACCTGGATGAGTTTTTGGTTAATTTGGAAGGAGGAGGAATAGTTAAGGCTGAAATATCCCTTGAAGGGATAAATGCTAAAGCGGAAAAGGAACTGACCTCTAAAGAGATCTTTATCCGGGATAAAATAATCAATGTCTTGTGCTCTAAAAAGATAGAAGAAATTAAAACCCCTCAAGGGCAGGAACAGCTGAAAAAGGAACTGTTGGAAAAGCTCAATGCAGTATGCAATGATCAAATTAATGAAGTTTTATTCAAGAATTTTGTTTATGCATTTTAACAAGCCTTGAAAAAAGTTGAGTAAGGAGGGATTGGATGGGAGAAGTATTATCTCAGGCTGAAATAGATGCATTGCTCAGCGCAATATCGGAAGGAGTTATGGATGAAGAAACAATCAAGTCCGGCTCAAACAAAGTAAAAGTCTATGATTTCCGCCGTCCAAATAAATTTTCCAAAGGTCAACTTAACTCTTTATTCAATATTCATGATAATTTTGGCAGAGCTTTAGCTACCTTTTTAGCAGGTAATATGCATACGGCAGTAGAATCCAAAGTACTTTCTACGGAACAAGTTACTTATGATGAATTTATTCGCTCCTTGCCTTACCCCACGATTCTTGGCATATTCAGTATGGCTCCTTTGGAAGGAAATTCTCTCCTTGAAATCAGTCCGTCTTTGGCCTTTATTATGATCGAGAGGCTGTTGGGCGGACAAGGTTCGGAAAAGTTTCGCAACAGGGATTTAACAGAGATTGAAAGGAAAATAATTCATGGCCGCTTAAGCAAAATCGTTAATCTATTCGGCGAGGCTTGGGGAGAAATTTTTGAATTGCATACAGAGTTAACTGATATGGAAACAAATCCTCAGTTTACCCAGATAGTGGCTCCCAATGAGATGGTAGTGGTAATTACTATGGAAATAATCATTGGGGAACAGACGGGAAGAATTAATGTTTGTTTACCTTATATAGTAATGAAACCGATATTGGATAAGCTAAACAATCTGTTGCTTTTTTCCCAAGAGGGAAAAAGCAATTCTCCGCAAGAAAAAGAACTGCTAATGAGAAAAATAGAATGGACTAAAGTACCGATGAAAGTTGTTATCGGCAGTGCACAAATTACGGTACAAGAACTTACCAACCTGGAATACGGTGATGTCATACCTTTAGACCAGCCAATCAAAGAACCGCTTGATGTTTATGTAGGGGATTTCCCCAAATTCAAAGGTATTCCGGGATTATCGGGAAGCAGAATGGCAGTTAAGATAACTGATGTATTAACTGAAGGGGGGAATAACAATGGCTAACGGAATGCTGTCTCAGGAAGAGATTGACGCTTTGCTTTCCGGTGCCATGGAAACCGAACTTTCCGGCAACAGTGAACTCAAAAGTGAATCTAGAAACGAAGAAGAATATCTTTCAGATTTGGATAAAGATGCCTTAGGGGAAATCGCCAATATTTCGATGGGAACGGCAGCCACAACATTATCGCAACTGGTTGGTAAGCGAGTGGAAATCACTACTCCTGTTGTCGATGTGACTAATGCCAAAACAATTCTCCAGGATTACCCGGTGCCTCACGTTCTAATTCATGTGAAGTATAAAAGAGGTTTTGAGGGATCCAATATTCTAATCCTTTCTCAAGAAGACGGTTCGGTAATTGTGGACTTAATGATGGGGGGGAGCGGCGAAAAACGCGATGCAAATCTGAATGAAATGCAGTTAAGCGGTATTTCCGAGGCCATGAACCAAATGATGGGTTCGGCAGCCACCTCTATGTCCACTGTATTCAACTCGGTTATAGACATTACTCCGCCAACTGTTATTGTTGCTGAAATAAACGAGGAAGAAACTCAACTCAAAGAGATATTGGGTTATGAAGAACATTTGGTTCGAATTTCCTTCAGACTGACTATTGAGGGTATTCTTGATAGTGTATTGCTGCAAATCATTCCTTTGGAGATAGCCAAAAGCATGGCGGCCAAACTTATCGGAGGAATCGGTAAAACAACTGAATCTCCTGCTTTGTCGGGACAAGCTTCTGCTCAAGAACCCTCGATATCCATAAATACACCGCCATCTCCGGCACCTCCGGAGCCAATGGAGCCAATGTTTTCAGGACCTCCGCCGTCTTCAGTGCCTCCGCTGTCTGCAGCGCCGGCGGCAAATAACAGTCAGCCTCAAACATTAAACAATGGCCATATGTCTTCTATGAATGGGGCAAAAAAATCACCCGTTGAACCTAACAGCAAGCCTCAAACCACATTTGTTCAACCGGCCCAGTTTGCACAGCTGTCTGTCGGCAATCCTCCTTCTATAACTCATAATTTGGGGTTAATAGCTGATGTGCCGCTCCAGGTGAATGTTGAACTGGGAAAAGCCACCAAAACGATCAAAGAGATTTTGGAATTAGGCCCAGGATCTGTTGTAGAACTTGATCGTTTGGCGGGAGAGCCGGTAGATATGTTTGTCAACGGCAAACTTATCGCCAAATGCGAAGTTGTTGTCATTAACGAGACTTTTGGCATCCGTATTACCGAAATAGTAAGTCCTTCCAATCGTATTGATACCATAAATTAAGTAAGATATTTTAGGAGGTAAAAAAGTGGGTAATAGTGTAATGCTGGTAGATGACGCAGCTTTTATGCGTATGATGCTTAAAGATATCCTAACCAACAATGGTTACAGTATTGTCGGAGAAGCGGAAAACGGTGTTGTTGCTGTAGAAAAGTATATGGAGTTAAAACCGGATATTACTGTTATGGATATTACGATGCCAGAAATGGACGGCTTGCAGGCGGTTAAAGAGATAAGGGCCAGGGATCCTGAAGCTCGGATTATTATTTGCAGCGCAATGGGACAGCAAGCCATGGTTATTGAAGCCATCCAATCGGGTGCTAAGGATTTTATTGTTAAGCCGTTCCAGGCTGAAAGAGTTTTGGAAGCGGTTGCTAAGGCGCTGAAATAGCCATGCCGGGCAGTATAGAAAATCAACCCTATAACTTGGGAGGCCCAACTGCTGTATCTTCCCCGGAAGCAACGATTTCCTGGGGTGGCCTCATCGGTACAATTGTAGTATTTCTGATTATCCTTATAGTGGCCCTTTGGATGATTAGAAGAGTAAACCGCTTTTCTATTCGCAATATTGATTCTCCTTGGGTTAGGGTCTTAGACCGTCAAATGTTGAATAATCAGCAAACATTATACCTGGTGGAAATAGCCGGAAAAATCCAAGTTTTAGCCGGAACCGACCATCATATTACCAAAGTGACGGAAATAAATGACCCGGAAATAGTGGCCGAAATTTTGGAAGAAATTGCTCGGGAGCCTCAGGAAAAGTTGGATAAAGTTTTTGGTGGCATCTGGAGAAATATTAAGAAAAAGAAAACAAACGACTCGTTTTCTACTGAACTTGAACGTTGGCTTGAGGAGGCAAAGGAATGAATATTACATTTGACCTTGGACAAGGGAGTTCAGCAGTTCAAATCTTTTTGCTGCTGACAGTGCTTTCTTTGGCTCCTGCCATTCTGGTCTTAATGACTTCTTTCACCCGAGTTGTGGTCATTCTGTCTTTTGTGCGCAATGCTTTGGGTACGCACCAGTTGCCGCCAACCCAGGTAATTATAGGATTATCCTTAATTTTAACGTTTTTTATAATGATGCCTACTTTTTCCGAAATTAACACAAATGCTCTCCAGCCCTATATCAATAATCAAATTACGCGAGAGCAAGCTATAAATGCGGCGGAGCAACCCTTAAGAGCATTTATGTTTAAACAAACGAGGGAAAAGGACTTGCAATTGTTTGTCAACATATCCAAAATCGACCGACCCAGAACCTATGGCGATATACCCACTTATGTGTTGGTTCCGGCTTTTGTCATAAGTGAATTAAAAACCGCTTTTCAAATTGGTTTTGCCATTTTTATACCTTTTATGATTATTGATATGATTGTGGCCAGTACCCTCATGTCCATGGGTATGTTTATGCTTCCGCCCATGATGATATCCTTGCCTTTTAAAATACTTCTTTTTGTACTGGTCGATGGTTGGTCACTGGTGGTCCAATCGGTGGTAACGAGTTTTAGATAAGAATGAGTTAAGGATGATAATTCCATAACGTTGCTGATTTATTAATAATGAAGGCGGGGGTAAAATGTCTGAAAATCAAATACTTTTTATGGCCAGAGAAGCAATCGTCACCGCAATTTTGGTAGGAGGGCCGGTACTGGCCGTCAGCCTACTGGTCGGACTGCTTGTGAGCATCTTTCAAGCCATGACCCAAATTCAGGAACAAACGCTGTCTTTCATTCCCAAACTCATAGCAATTGCACTTGTATTGGTAATTTTAGGCCCCTGGATGATAAAAATTATGACTTCATATACGGTAAACCTGTTAACCGAACTGCCGTCCTTTGCTTTGGACTAGAGAATGCCGGCTTAACGGACAGGGGGAGGAAAATTGGGACTGGCTGATCTGCTTAATTGGAATTTATCGTTATTCTTATTAATTTTCTCACGTTGGGCTGGAATGGTGATGATTGCTCCTGTCTTTGGGGCCAGAGGGGTTCCCGGAATGGTCAAGCTTGGACTGGCAGTGAGTATGGCCATAGTTGTTTTCCCTCTGCTTACGGCAACTGCTCCGGCTATACCGCAAGAACTTTTTCCTTTTGTCGCTTTACTTATTAAAGAAATTTTAGTGGGTTTGGTTATAGGATTCGTTATAAATCTAATTACTGCCGTTATGCAGGGCGCAGGTCAATTAATGGATTTCCAGATAGGTTTTCTTATGGCTAACACTATTGATCCGATCCATGGCATGCAAAGCCCGATGACAGGTAATTTTCTTCTGATTATAACTACCATGCTTCTTCTCGCCACTAATGCCCATCACTATATCATTGCCGCTCTGGTTAAAAGCTATGAGTATTTGCCGCTAAACCCTTCGACAGTTCCTTACAGCGTGGCTTTTTTTATAGATATTACAGCCAAAGTTATAGCTTTGTCCCTTCAAATTGCTATGCCCATATATGGGGTGTATTTGGCAAAATAAAAGTGATCCACTTTTAATCCTTATGACATTACAAAA
>ENA-UPSB01003601-UPSB01003601.1-bioreactor-metagenome-genome-assembly--contig:-NODE-3601-length-11737-cov-11.341551_pt1 | contig 11737 bp, 12 predicted proteins | sample MGYA00238182_ERZ773286 | MGnify/ENA primary metagenome ERZ773286 (study PRJEB29026, sample SAMN07631240) | bioreactor metagenome | isolation source: Switchgrass digestor | place: USA: Dartmouth... | reverse complement strand
AAACTGTAAGAATGTTTACAGTTTTTTAGTGAAAAAATCATTATATATTGACATAAAAAATTGCATAATTTCTGCAATTTTTTTTATTGCAATAAAATATGCAATTTTTGTAAAATTGCAGGTATAACTGCAATTTTAACATGTAATAGTGGTGGCTAAATTTATATATAAAAATATTATTTAGAAAACTGCTTCGAGAATAAGTTTATCTTGGTTAACATCAAACAACTCAAGTTTATTATCTACTTCGTTAGCATCCCGAATTATAGGTTGTGAATATTTATATGAAACAGCAATGCCACCTATTGCTTTTCTTTTTTTATATTCTATAACTTCCCCCGTGAAATAACTAAAATTATGAAATCTTACGGCTTTCAAATCTTTGATGTAAGGAACAAATTTATACCATAACCATCCTACAAAAATCAGACAAACGATTATGATGAAAATATAAATACCTTTACTCCTAGTTTTTAAAAACAATAAATAAAACTATCACCACAGATAAAATAAAAATACCGATTAATAATAACCAAAATCCTTCGTAAAATTTGTTAACTAATTTCAATTCTGTTTCCATTTTGCCCCACCCTATTGCCAATTTTTTTGCTTCGAAATTTGCTAGGTATTCATCACAATTTTTAATTTCTCCTATTCCCATAAATAAACCACTTACAGCTCCCACTGCCGCTCCAATCCAAAAATTTTGTCCTTTAGCAAGTGCAGTGAGGCCTCCATATACACCACCAATAATTGCTCCAGAAATAGCACCAATTACTACTGCAGAAAGCAAGATACTTAAAGAAATTACAAAAAGTAGGAGTTGCCCGGAAGCTTCTCCTATTAGTTTAATTTATTCGAAGATAAGAGATTCCTACAATTTTTATTAAAAATTAATCTTTATTGTCAACGACATATAATATTTCTCAGATCTAGATTAAAGTTAATATAATTGTCTCTTTTAAAAAGGGCTATCAATTATTACTGATAACCCTATTATTTGAATAAACCTTTACATTTTTATAATTTATTTATTATTAACACAAAACTAAATCTTTACAAAAAACTAAGCTGTTTCTTCCGAAAATATTATAACACGTTTATTATTTAAATCAATTATGTTACCATATATGATTATATTAGAAAAAGCATTTGAATATTCTTCAAGGGAACATTCTTGTAAAACCTCACCACGAAACTCTTCAAAAGACAAATCATTATAGATTTTAAGTATGATTTCTGCTATGTTATTTCTTGAACCTTTAAATTTTCTTTTCGTAAATTCTATTTCATCATAAGAACAATCTTTTCTACCGTCAATAAAGGCATCGTAACCGTGGATTCGATTATCAAATATAATATGTTCTTTATCACAATTATTGCAAATGATCTTAATAATATTGGTATCAAAATATCTTGGCATATCGTTTAGTCTAGCTTTGTCAATTACCTTACCAAAGAAATTCTTCTTAACAATAAATGCATTGCCTTCTTCGTCAGTATATTGATAAACATTTCCAGATTTGAAACGTTCATTGATTAATTTTTCCCATTGCTCCTTTGCAACTTTATCTGCTTCAAGAGGTTTGTTTTTGAAAACTGAAAATTTAGAAGTTCCACATTCACAGTATAGTTTTAAAATGACATTAGTATTTGATTGTTTCACTACTTTTGATATCTGCGTTAAATATTGTGGAACAATCATAAAGTTTACACCCCCTTTTATAATAAAAACCAGTGTTGTAATGCCCAACCTACAACTTTTCCAACAGTCTGGGGATTTGCTGCACGCATAATCGCTATTTTTGCTTCATGTGATGAAACTGTTTGCGTTAAACTTACAACTTTTTACTATTTCCATCTGGAGCAACTGCTTCATTATTTTCGTTTCCTATTCCGAAAAGCGCCGTTACCGATGCTTTTTATGAATGTAAAATCAAAACTATTTAATCTTAAGCGATCTGCAAAAGCATCATTCCTATTGTTGTGATTTTGTTTCCGCCCGAGACAGTCAACAAAGATGTGCAATTCATAAAAGCCGAGTCTGGAAGGGCGGTAATGTCTGCATCAATGGTCACGCTCTCCAGATTCTGGCAATTCGCAAAAGCGGCGCTCTTTATTTCTCGGATGTTCTTAGGGATGCATTCCTGAATGAGCCCCGTGTTTTCAAAAGCATTCTTTTCTATCTCCTCGTAGTTTGAGAAGTCGAATATTTCTTTTTCGATTCGTTTGTTCCTAGCTGAATAAGATAAATCAAATTCTATTTGGTTAAAATTCTTATACAAATTTTTTATAAAAATAGTGTTATCATAAGTCATAATCCAGTTTGATTTTAGTTTAGAGACCTCTTCCATTAACGAAATATGATTTTCCTTTTCATATGCATTTAAGTAAAAGAGTTTTACCTTTTTACGGATGAACTCATAAAAATAAGCAACTATTACGGTTTTAAAATCGAAGTATGCAATCCCTATAGCGCAAACGAAAAAGGGCACGTTGAAAACAGCGGAAAGGTTATAAGAAGAGATTTCTTCTCCCTAAAGTATGAATTTGATTCCGAGTAAGAACTATTATTTACATCCTGCATTAGCATGACATGACTCCTTGCATAAATATTTTTCAAATACATTATAAAAAATAGATTAATAAATGTCAAAAGTATAAGTTATAAATTAGGGAATCATCGTCAAAACAGGCCTACGTCAATTCTGGTTATTTTTCAATTTCAATTCTTGCAGTCTCTTTTTTATGTATTCTGAAAGGTTTTTATCCATACAGTAGATATAACAACCCTTCTGTCCCCTTGTAAGCAAAACTCGGTATGTATTTCTGATAAGCCTATCAATGATGAGGCCGTCTTCCGGCAAGATAGCATGCTTATAGGGACGTTTGAATTCTGTCGCACCCGGTGGATGCTTTGTATAATCGGTTATGATTTTGCCATTCACATAACGCAAATCATCGCCTATTATCAAACCGACATATTCAAATTCCATTCCCTGAGTAGTATGGATACAGCCAACTTCATCAATGGATTTAGGATCCGTGGCAAAGGCTTTGGTTTTATTCCATTGAGCAGAGAACCCGTAGATATGGATGTCTATTTGGCTCTTGTCGTTGCGGCTTATCCATGGAAAGACGTCGCCGGAAATGATTCTTGCTTTGTTGTTGTGGTTTATCTTTTTTATTTCATTGGCCATGTCCAGGATGTTGTCAAAGACTTTGATGTCATAATCGACTTCGGTATATGATTGTTCGAAGGGTTCGTTATATAAAACTGAATCGACCCAGGCCATGTATTCATCGGAACCGCTGCATCTGAACTGGCTGACCAATTTAAAAGCATCACCCTTATAAACTTCCGCTCCGTAATAGTCAGCCCATTTTTCTATTTCCTCAATGCTTCCGATATCTTTTATGTCAATCTGCTGCTTTGAATCAATGAAGAAAACTGTGTTTTTCGAAGCATGGATAATTTCTTTTACTTGGTTCTCACCCCTATAAAATGGACCAAGTTTTGTTCTTGCGGTTAAACGATGCGCCTCGTCGACGATCAAACAATCGAATTCATCCTGCTTTGAATCAATAAAACTTCCCGAACCTTTAAATAAGGTTCTAAGGTAAGAATAACGATTAACATTCCTTGTAAGTTTCGCGTAATAATTTTCTCTTACATAAGAGCTTTTAGAAACATAAAATGCTGTATACCCCTTTTTGGTAATCAAGCGCGCAAGCAAATCAATCGCAATAACAGATTTACCCGTGCCCGCTCCCCCTTCCACAATAATTACTCTCTTCCTTCCCTTGTTTTTCTCGGTAACCAGTTTATACAATTTTTCCAAAACGATCTTCTGTTCATCAATCAAAACATATTCTTCGTTATTATTCAGCATGTTGGCCAGCGCATCAACCAGCATTTTAGACGGCCTTATCTTGCCGTTTTCGATTTCATATAATAAATTCTTTTTGGAAGGATATTTTATGTATTTTTGTATGAAATTCCTTAATTTATCATAATCCGTTTCTATGAAAACCGGAGCTGCGCTGATGGCATCGCTATATATGGGAGCAACCAAATGATCTAAATATTTGGCTCTATAATCATGGAGGAAAGCGCAAGGATGAAGCTGAATGTTATTCTTTTCGACCGCTTCATTGAAATGTTTGATTGTAGAAGCGTAGGAAAAAGCTTGCCAAGAAGGATGGATGTGCTCTTGGTTTCCTAACATAATAACTCCTGGCATGTCGGTTTTTGTAACCCGATCCCATTGTTTTAGTTCTACGATTACCAAATTTTCATTTTCACCGTCAGAACCGGAAACAATGAAATCAATTCTTCTGGATGTAATCGGAATCCTATACTCAATGCCGATTTGAACATCAGAAGAAAGGTCAGTTTTATTTAAGACTTTGTACATTTCCCCCAATGATACTTTGAAAGCCCTTTGCTCTGATGCTCCAACTTTAAAGCCGAGTTTTTCAATGATTCTGTCAACTATTTCATTATTCTCAATATGCTGTTTAAAAGTCTTCAGATTTTCACTATAAGCTATCATAGCATCCACCACCCACATCCCATAATATCTTCATTTAAATTATACCATAGTTAAGTTTATTTTTTAAGAAATTTTTGAAATCATTATTAGCGAATTAATTAAATTCAAGACTTTTGAGAAAAAGCAACAACATCAATGGGATATGTTAAAAAATTTGTGGTTAAGTTATACCTGTTAAAGAATTAGTGGTCACCACTAATTTTTTAACAGGATTTTTCAAATCAAAAATGAGTCCCTCTTTTGTGTTATAATTTTTTCGACAGACAAACACAAAAAGGGGGAACCGGTTCACCCTGCTTTTTAAATTACAAAGCAAGAAGGTACAAATGTAAGTTTTGTGGAAAAGTTTTTTATGAGAAAAATCCATTCTCTTACGGAAAGAAACAAGTAAGTACCTATACCATCCTTTCTGTTTTAGAAGCTTTAAGAAGCCATACTTCAACCTTCACCTCTGTTGCAGCTCAGTTCAATTTGACTAAGCAGCAAGTGATGGGGATCTTCGACGAATATGTGGATTGTAATAGAAAAAGGTTTAGGCAATCATTTGTATTGATGAGTTCTATACGTCCTCCACACACAAATATGCCTGTACAATTCTTGATTTTTTGAGTAAAGAAATAGTTGATATCTACAGTTCGGGAAAAACGTATCATTTAGCTAATCGCCTAACTTTGGTTCCGGAAGGAAAAAGAAATCGTGTGAAAATTGTTGTGATTGGCACAAATATTTGATTGTTTCTCCACTTTCGATATCTGTGGTAAATATTCTGGAACAATCATAAACCCTCTTATTTGCTTACTATGATGCAACTGTTTACTTTAAACTTACCAATTAATTCATTTTTTATTTCCAACTCGGGCCGCTGCTTTTATTTTATTTTTTTGATTACACCCTAAATAAAAACAGAGCAATTGATACTAAGCTAGAATATATACAAGGGAGGATTATTTAAATCATGGGGCTATTTTTTATTCTATAATAATCATTCAGTATCTCTTTTCCGGTTCTAAAACTAAAATCATTTCCATTCTCTTTAGCCTGCCATATTATCTTATTAATTATTTTTATTACTTGTTTATCAGAAAATAAGGAAATATAAATATATTTTTCTTTACCGCTTTTCAAAGTATTTTTTAATATTTATTAAAAAGAAACCTGCTTTTTGGTGCGTTCACACAGGGATTTATGAAAAACTTGTGTGAACGCGCCAAAATGGTATCATTGCTATTAATATTGCTTTTATGGTAAAATAAAACTAAGGAACGAGGATTGAAAAATGAAAAAATCTTTAAATGTTTTGCCAAAGTCTTTCTTATAGTTATTTTGCCTTAGTTTTAGTTGCCGCCATTTTTCTAGAATATTTTACAATTGTTGAATATAATCCGGAAGATGTTGAGCCATTGACAATTTACAATAACGTCGGAACCAAGGTCGAATTGGAGCAAGACATATCCGTATTGACTTTTTACATCGGATATGCCGGGCTCGGAAAAAATGAAGACTTCGTATTGGATGGCGAAAGTAAAAGTCGCCCTGATAGCAAAAAGGTTGTGGAAGACTATTTGGAGGGAATTAAAAGTATATTAACAACACATTCATCGGACATATATTTGTTGCAAGAAGTGAAGTTATCTCATTGATGAATTTAATGAGATAAAAGATTTCTTGGGCAAAGATTACAATTCGACTTTTGCCTATAACTATAAGGCAAAATTTGTGCCATTCCCAGTTTCTTTGACCAATTACCTAGGCAAAGTTGAAAGCGGCATTCTTACTTTCACAAAATTCCAAGTTAAAAGCAGTCATCGTTATCAATTTCCAAGTTTTGATGCTCAGTTTGGTAAGCCTTTGGAATAACAAATAATAATTTGTCTGACTCTATGCTTCGTAGAGAGAGTTTTAGAAAACTCTACGGAGCGTGAGTGTAATATAAGCAAGAAAAACCATAATATTAGTATGATAGGAGGTGTTGGTCATGGATCAAATCAAAACGGGAAAGTTCATATCCGCATTGAGAAAAGATAAGGGCCTAACTCAAATGCAGCTTGCCGTCATCCTTGGAATCAGCGATAAAACAATTAGCAAGTGGGAGCGCGGTGCGGGATTGCCGGAGGTATCTCTTATGATGCCGCTTTGTGAAGCCCTTGAGATAAGTGTAAATGAACTTCTAACCGGAGAGAAGCTGACCGACGCCGAATATAAAATGAAAGCGGAGGCTACTATTATGGATCTTGTAAAGGAAAACAAAGAGAACAAAAAAAGATTGTTTCAATCAATTGCGTGCGGAATCATAACAATTATTGCGGTACTTGCACTCGTCGTGATTGCCGCATACATTGAAATGCCGGCTATAGTGAAAATATTGATAATTGTATTTGCCGCAATAGTCGCAGCGGTAGGGATTGGCACTGCCGTGACGCTGGACATCAATGCAGGCTACTTCGAGTGCCCGAATTGCAAGAAATTATTTGTCCCGACTGCGAAGGAATATGTAAAAGGATATCATACCTTCACAAGGCGCAGACTGAAATGCCCTGAATGCGGAAAGACTTCTATGTGCAAACACAGAATCGTCAGATGAATCAATGCACAAATTTTAGTTCGATCGCTCAAAGTTCCAGTCGCTTTTGCGGTAAAAAACCGCTCTGCAGCCGTATACCTTGATTTGCAACCGGGGGTGTCCGTTTGCAACCATATCACTCGCAGCAAAATCACTTTAATACGAAAAGCGGCTCCCCACCACCGGATCAATACCCGGCGACGGGGAGCCTTTACTATTGCCATCAATCTACAAGTCTGTGTTCCGGCTTGCCTTTCAGGTATGTCCGCAAGTTTTCGCCAAGTACAAGCTGTGCGTATTCCAGCGGCTTGCTGTAGATCAGCCAGTCCAGTTCTGACCGCTGAACCATATTGTCAGCAATTTCATTTTCCACGGCAATGGTGTCAATGGAGACCATGATACCGTCGGAGTATTTCAACTCGACACAAGCGGTATCCATGTATATTCGCAGGAAATCAGTTTACTCATAGATTGTACCCCTTTCGAGCCCTATGATAAAACTAGTCCCAATACGCAATATTATATCATCGATGGTTTCATCGTTTCCGATAACATAAAAATAAAAAAAGTCGAAACTAATGACCATGATTTCCAATTTAGCGACCATAATCCAGTTTCTTTATTAATCCAATTACTTTTATAAATAAGCCCAAAAAAGAACAAAGAAAAAATAATTATTCAATTACAATCAATTTGGAGTGTTGGTGTTTGCAGCCTTAAAAAGTAATAAGAGGGAAAAAGGGAATAAGGGAAAGTAAGTTTTGGTGTTATAAGCGGCTTTTTTCGTTAAAAGGGGCCCAATATTTAAAAGGGTTACATAATCAGTGGTTAAATACCTCTTTTTTAATTAATCCTGATTTTCCAATGTTATTTTTCGGAAAAGGGATGGGGGTATGGTCAGTCTGTGAAGAGCGAAGAAGAATACATGCAAAAACTTTCTTCACACATGCGTTCAATAAACCCAAGGTTCTCCGTCTATTGCCTCATCACAGACGTCCAGCAAGAAGTAAACGGACTTGTCAGTGAAAACAGAGAACCGAAAATCAAGATTGACAAAATCAGAAAATTGAACGAAGAAATGAGATGAAAAAAGCCGCCAACGCTAAAAGATGGCGGCTTTTCTTTCCTCAGGGGAAGAGAAACAAAAAATTAGGTTATTACATCTTTCTTTGGACCACCTTTTAAAAAAGGAGAACTTCATAATTTTCACACATCTATGTTAAAAACAGTCTTTACCAGAATTCCAACCGCAAAAGACAGCACCGCCACTCCCAAGCTGATTGCAACCATTTCCCAAAACCTTTTCTTGAAGCTTAGGTTCTTTGCGACCGAAATGTAATAAGTGAAACCAAAGATAATCAAAACCACTACTCCAATGGTGATCAGAAGCGCGAGGTAAATGGAAGGTATGTTTAATCCAAAGATGTTATAAGTAGTATTTGCGGGAACGAGTAGAAAAGGAAGGATTAAGAATCCAACTGTGATTATGTAAGCAATACCCGTATAGAGTGCGGATTTCAAAGCTTTTCCGTGATAACCTTCTTGTTTTGTTGAAAGGTATTCGGAGCTTGCCATCGACAAGGCCGCAGCTATCCCCGTGATCAGTCCAGAAAAAGCGACTATCTTTGAATTCGCAAGCGCAAAAGTAAGGCCCGCCAGTGTTCCGGTGAGTTCCACCAAAGCATCGTTCAACCCTAACACAATCGAGCCTATATAGTTCAACCTCTCTTCATTCAAGGCATCAATCAAAGCATCCTCATGCTTTTCTTCGTCTTCAATCAATTTTTCAATGTTTTCGATCTTCCCGATGTATTTTTGGTAATTCCCTTGGGTCTTCTCTTCTCCTTTTTCCATCAATCGGATTCCGAATGTGATTCCGAAGATGACGGAAACGAAATAATAAAACCATAGTTGGAATTTATAAGGCTTGACTTCCTTCCCCGTGACCTTTTTCCAAAACTGATAATGGATATTCTCATCTTTGGCGATCTCTTCCAATACCTTCTTGTTATGCTCATCCTTTTCCCTTTTTGCAAGTTTCAAATACAAATAATGGTCAGTTAACTCGCTCCTTTGAAAATGTATCAGTTCCTTCATTGTTTTCGCATCCATGATAATCTCTCCTTTTCTTCTTCCGGGTTTTTATTGATGCTGATGATAATAGATATATTCATTCTTAATTCTATATCATCTTTCTCTTTAAATCAACATCAAACAGTCTGAATGCAAAAGGCTATCATTTGACTGACAGCTCTTTTTGTTTGACCAATAATTCAATCGCTGCTTTTTCATCAAGGGGCTTGCTAATAAAGAAGCCTTGCACGCGGTCGCAGTTGTGTTTCATAAGATACTGCAACTGGGTTTCGGTCTCCACCCCTTCCGCAACTATGCAATGCCCAAGCTTGTGCGACATGGAAATAATGTCGCCCGTGATTGCCCTGTCCAAATCTTCGTCAAGTTTATTGATGAAATATTTGTCAATCTTAATGCAGTTGACACGGAGTTCTCTTTCCCTTGCGAGCGAGGAATAACCGATACCGAAATCATCGATGGCTACATAAATTCCGGCCTCCCGGAGCTTGCAGATAACTCTGTTCACGGCTTCATAATTGATGGTAAAGACGGATTCCGTGATTTCTATCCCTACATTCTTGGGATTAATCACCATCTTCTCCATCATGGAAAAGAGTTTGTCCGTGAAATCCGGGCTCAATAGTTCAAGGACGGAAATGTTTACGGAAACGGCAATGTCGGGATAACCGCGTTCTTTGAGTGTATTCAGGAAGCGGAAAGCTTCCAATAAAACTTTTTCTCCGAGCGGAATGATGAGTTTTGATTTTTCCGCCAACGGAATGAATTCCAGAGGCGAGACAATGCCAAGCTTTTCCGTCCTCAGCCTGGAAAGCGCCTCAAAGCAACAGATGAGACCGGTCTTCAAATCCACAATCGGCTGATACAGCAAAAACAATTCCGCTTTCTTGCTTCTCCCTTCCGCAACACAATTCAGTGCTTCTTCAATATCCCTTTCGCGGTTGACCGCCGCTTCCATTTCCTCGTCGTAGAAAGAGATGCTGAAGCCTTTTTCGAGGATGTTGATTGCTCTCTCCGAAGCTGCCAAAACCTGTCGGAGAAGCTTGTCCAAGTCGCGTTCGTTCGGATCGAATTCCAAAACGCCGATGCCGCCGCCGATTCTTTCCATCAAAAACAATTCTTCCATTGCCTTTGCGATTGCTTCTGAAAACTCAAAGAGCTCTTCTTTATCCCGATAATCCAGCACATAAAAGAGAAAGCGGCTTTGGTTGGGTTGGAACAAAATTCGTTGCTCGGTGCTGAATTCATTCAGTTTTTCTGATGCTTTTTTAATCAAACCCTGAGTATAGTGGAAACCATACCTAGCGGTCAATGCTTCGACCGTGCTCAGGTTGAGGCTGACGAAAGCCCTTTTTAAGACCCCTCCCTCCAGAGCTTGCTCTTCAAAAAGCTTTTCCAAATAGTCACGATTGTATAAACCAGTCCAACGGTCATGCTCAATGCTGTATTTCAAGGCATCTTCAACCGCTTTCCTGTCCGAAATGTCGAGGACGATGCCCTCCAGCGCTTCCACTTCTCCGTTCTCGTCAAAGATGCCCTGGCCCATCTCGATGACCCATTTTTTCTCTCCCGATGCGGTTATAATCTCATATTCGTATTTGAAGGGGATCTTGTTTCTAAGCACTTCATTCCAGCGATCCCACAGAATTTCATGATATTCGGGTGAAATCAGGTCATTATAGGAAAGATCCCGATTGTTTAACAAACTTTCCGGATGATAGCCGGTGAGATTGTAACAACCTTCCGACACATACCTCATTGTCCATTCCCGATCGAAATCGCATCTGTAAGCAAGCCCGGGAAGATGGTGTAAAAATACGGATTTGCTGCGCTCGCTTGCCTGCAAAGCTTCCTCAAGCGTTTCACATTCTGCATTTTCCCAGCCCAAGAAAAGCTCATCAAATGTATTTTTGGACCGCACCAAGAATACATTTGCTTTGATTCTGACCTTGAGCGCTTCTCCATTGAGAGGTTTCCGGACATAATCAACTGCGCCGAGTTTCAAACCGGCAATCTCGCTTTCTGAATCATCGGAGTCGGTCAGAATGATGGTGCGAAGATCGCGGAACCTTTCATCGTCTCTTAAATCTTCAAGCATCCGCAGACCATCCTTTAAACATAAATCAAGTAAAAGCAGGTTTATTCCCTGTTTTTCAGAAAGCGTCTTTTTAGCTTCCGCGACGCTACCGGCAAAAATTAAAGGACATGCGCTCAAAGCGCTTCTTATGGTGGACAAATCAGGCGCAGAGTTGCAAACAATCAAAATTTTAATCGGCATTTATTCCTCCTTTTAGAGCATCTAGATTTTTGGGGAGGTTTGTAAAAACGTGTAGGAATTTGAGCCTCTTCTTAATTATAATAAATTTTTTTCTATTTTTCTTCAAAAATAATAAAAGAAAGACAAAGGTTTTTCCTTTGCCTTGCATTATGTTTTGTATGAGAAAACTTTTAAAAAGTAGAAATTACCTAAAAATGCTGTAAATGATATTATAAAATTGGGTCAAAAAATAACAAAACGATAATTTAAAAT
>ENA-UPSB01003599-UPSB01003599.1-bioreactor-metagenome-genome-assembly--contig:-NODE-3599-length-11738-cov-20.895832_pt1 | contig 11738 bp, 7 predicted proteins | sample MGYA00238182_ERZ773286 | MGnify/ENA primary metagenome ERZ773286 (study PRJEB29026, sample SAMN07631240) | bioreactor metagenome | isolation source: Switchgrass digestor | place: USA: Dartmouth... | reverse complement strand
TCCAAATAAACGATGTGTAAAAGAAATACTTGTTTGTTTTCTCGTCCTTACCGATTCCCAAGAGGTTTTGCTTATGGAAGAAATTACCCGCCAGCGCTCTAGTGATTCCGAACACGAATTTTTCCATTTTGGAATTGCTTCCGACGATAATTTCGCGCGGAAAACAATACAAATCATCCGTCCGGTTATGGAAAATGTCATTGAAAATCATTACGGAGCTCTTCGTTTTGTCGAGAATGTAATTCTTCGTTTTCTCGTTGATTTTCCCTGACTTCTTGATTCTGTGGTAATGAATCTCTCCGTTAAGCAATCTCCGGAACCCTTCCCTCCCTCGCAATGTCGGGTCCTTTTCGTCTAGAAGATGAATGCCGAGGATGTGCGGAAGATATTCGGTTTTAAATTCTACCGGAATCTCTTCACCGTTCCACTCAAATCTTATGCATTTGCCTCCAAAGAATTTCTGATAATAATTGGCTATGTCAACATAATCATACTTCTTAAATATACTCCCCCCACTGTTCAATAATAATATTCCTTCGCAATCCTGGTTGCCAAAAGTTTGTTTTGCGCGCTTTTTCTTCCTTCCCCTTCTATATATGTCTTCTTCGTGATAGCTTTCCGTTTCTTCCAGATTCAAGAACGGGCTTTTTTCTAAATCTTCTTCCAAGCTAGGCGGAGATGCGTCCTTGAGGACCTTGCTTTTCGCTTCCTCATGCATGACATCAGTTTTTAGCGAGGTCATCAGATTGTCCGCCAATTTAAAGCGCGATTTCAAAGAATTATTGATTCTTTGCATCTGTTTTTGATAACGGCAGATTATCACGAGGCTTTTGCCTCCCTGGTTCAGATAGACAGCAGCGGCCCCCTCATGATATGCCATTTTTCTTATTTTGTCTAAATAATATTTACCCTTATAATCACCGATTTTCCTTTCTTCAAACCTTTCGACGCTATTGTAGGCATTTGTTGCCATTTTATAAAAATTTCTATCCGATATTCCTTCCTCAATTGCAGCAAGTTTCAGCGGATCATCAATTTGCCTGGTATAGCGCAGGCTTTTGTAATTCCCAAGTTTTAAATCCACCAAGAGCACATAACCGAAGACCGCGGGCCCCAAATCCCTGAATTCATCCTTTTTTGAATCATAGGCCACCGCCGAAAAATCCCCATGCATCATGACGCGCTCCGGAAAAAGCGAATACAGGCTATTACTATCTGAGCCGAACTTGTCCAAAGCGCGGATGATCGCACTCAGGTAATTGTCGGTGGAGATGAGCCCGAAGTCCTCATCAGGCTTATTGATCCTGACCCTCAACCCAAAACCAATGTTCTCCGCAATCTCTCGGAGCCGGACTTCAAGTTCGCGATTTGTGCTTCCGTCGCCGAAAATCAATTCGGAATGCATACCTTGCAATTTTTCGATAGTGATGTTGCTCCAGAGGCTTAAAGGAGCATAAATAGCCCGATAATGATTCAGTATTCTTTGGAAACCCAAAGGAAGCATGGCATAGGCCTTGGTTTCGGTGCGGGAAATGATTTTCAAATCCTCCCCGCCCCCGCCCGCTTTGGATTTAGCGGCTTTGCGAGAACTTCTTATGGAACAGATTTCGATCCGAAACTTTTGGGCGTTCCCGGGGTGTTTTTTGCTTAGCAGGTTTTGCAATCTTCCGACGACGAGCTGAGCGTGCTTGTGGTTGTTTAGGCACAGCCCGTAAACCGCGGACCCGCTTCCGCTCATCAAAGCCTGCAAAGCTCCCGCAGCAAGCAAATCGCGTTTTATTTCCGCGACCTCAGTTCCCGGCAATCCTTTTTCCAGGTCATTAAAAAGGCCTTCCGCAATCCTGTTCAAATCGCCCGCTTTGACGGTCTCTTCCAAGGATTCGATTTTACCGCTGTTTTCGTGGTGAACGTTGAAATTTCTGAATATTTCCGTAGTGGAATGCCGGAAGGGAGGAATCACCAACACAATGTATGTAAAGGGCATTTCCTCGATGAACTCCAAGACTTCTCCTCTGCCCCCCACCCTTGCGGTTTTGTTATGGACACAGAAGGGAACGTCGCTTCCGAGCTCTGAACCGATCGCCGCGAGCTGCTCAAGCGAAAGATTGAGATCCCAAAGCTTGTTCATCGCCCGCAGAGCGGCTGCGCAATCCGCGCTCCCTCCGCCGAGCCCGGCCTTTTCCGGAATCCTTTTTACGACCCTGACTTTAACGCCGCGATCTATTCCGTATCTCGATCTGAGATTATCGATTGCTTTATAGATTAAATTTTCCTCCGGCCGCAGATAATCCAATTCCTCGCACTCGATGATTATTGATTTGCCGGGATGATCTTCGAAATACAATTCATCGTAAAGGTTCAAGTTCGTCATGATCATGTCCAGATCATGATAACCGTCTTCCCTTTTCCGGAGCACTTCCAGTCCCAGATTAATTTTAGCATATCCTTTTTCGATGACCATTTTCCCACTCCCGTCAAACGAACAGTTTCATTTTGCCGTAGGTTTCCAAACCGCCGAAAGCCTCATCCCCTTTTTCTATGAATCTCAGAGCTTCGCTCAGATTGATGATTTTATTGAAGGCGGTGGTCGCGGCTTTGATTGCAATTACCGCCGGATCGAAAGTGTGGATGTTGGTTCTTTTGGGACTGCTGGCGAAATCGGCGCCGCTGGCGATTAATGCCTCGAAATTGGACTGGCAAGCTCCGGCGATGACAACCACGTCCCCCCTGGACTTGATTTGCCTGAGTTTCCTCAGGGCTTTGACATAATTCAAGGTATTGCTGTAATTGTTTAAATCCTTCAGTCCTTTTTGATTGTAAACATCGTGTCCGGTCAGAACCACGATGTCCGGCGTCAGTTTATAAATCAGGCTTTGAATCTGTTCGTGGATCAAATGTTCTTTCATCGCCAAGCCATTGGCATAAACTCCAATTTCTTTATATAGTTGCAGGCATTTGTCCAAGTATTTCTGGTCCCCGTCAATGTGGAGCACGGTGCCGAGAAGATAATTCTTGCCCACCCTTTTTCTGATGTTCGTGACGCTTAAGAAATATTTTTCGGTTTTCTTCCTCTCCTTTTCGATTTCCTCTTCCGTGGCTGGACGCAAATCTTCCAGAGAAACTATTTTCCTGATTCGGTAATGCAGTCCGGAAACATAGACTTTTTCCGGGCTGATAATACCATCTATAACATATATGATTTTCTTCTCGTCGCTTTTCAGAACAACAAGACTCGCAACATCCACGCTACCACCTATATTAAGTTATGACCGCCCGCTTAATTAGGTGCTCTCAAAGATATTCATATACACTTCCGCTATTTTCTCCAAACTCAAAGCTTCGCTGCGAATGGATTCCGGAAGCGCGAGTCTTTTCAAAACCCCAAGGATCTCTTCCCTCGTTAACATGTAATTCGCAAGCAAGTTGTTGACTAAGGTTTTTCGCCTTTGCGAGAAAATATTTCTGACAAATTTTAAAAAATTCCTCTCGTTCTTGATTCCCAAATCAAGTTTTCTTTTTTTCAGTTTAATAACGACGCTGTCGACATTCGGTTTTGGAAAAAAGGAGTTTCTGGAAACCGGAAAAAGAATTTCGCCTTCGCACCGGTAATTGATCAAAATTGAAAGCGAACCATAATCTTTTCCGCCTTCCTTCGCAACCATGCGTTCTCCAACTTCTTTTTGAACCATGAAGTAGAATTCTTCTATTTCATTATCTTCTTCCAGCAACCGGATGATGATCTGCGTGGTTATGTAATAGGGAAGGTTGCTGACGGTGATGACGCGCTTGCAGTCGGAGAAAAAACTGAGCTCTTTTTTCAAATCTGCCTTCAAGAAGTCCTGAGATAGAATTTTAAGGTTTGAAAACTTTGCCAATTCTTCCTTTAAAACGCCAACAAGCTTTTTGTCAATTTCAAAAGCCAGCACCTTTCGGAAATTCTGAAGCAAAGCTTCGGTCAAGGCGCCGATTCCGGGGCCAATCTCAACAACTCCGGTTTCGGGATCCGGCCTCGCTGCCAGAATGATTTTATTCAAAATGTTTTCGTCTATGAGAAAATTCTGGCCAAGATTTTTCCTTGGACGCAGTTGATGTTTTTCAAGTAAAGCTTTTGTCTTCTTCACATTGAGCATAGAATTTCCCTGATTCGTTCCAAACTGATTTGAAAGAGGTTGAGGTGGCGGGCAAGTTGTTTTCCGTTCGCATAGTCAATATCCAACTTCTCGCAAAGTTTGATTCTTCTTTTTTTGCTTTCGTTTCCGCCGACCAAACTCAAAGCATATAGATCTTGGATTGTGATGTTTTCCTGATGTTCTTCTTCCAAAAACTCACTTAAGGTTTCTCTTAAAACCGGCAAATCAACATGTTCGACGCCAACTTTTTTGCAGTTTTTGCTGAGGGCGTCCTCGCGCCCGATGTATACATTCCTTACATTTTGCAAAGCATCGGATATCTTTTCCCTGATCTTATCCCCCGCAGCGTCGGGATCCGTCAAAAGGACGGCTTCGTAATCCCCATTTATCCGCCCCATCCGCCTTAACCACGCATCCGAAACCATGCCGTTCGTGGTCACGACGGGCAGGTCCGGGGCTATCTGTTTTATTTTCTGATAATCATTCTTCCCTTCAACAACCACTATTTTTCTCATGAAAAGCAACTCTCTTTACTTATATTATAACACATCAAAACCAATAAATGAATATCTTTTCAAAGATATAAATATTTCTCAAAAGAAAAAAGAGAAAAACTTCCTGTTTTTCTCCTCACCACTTCAAAATTCCCATCATTTCTCCCAACTTTTTCAGCTCGTTCGGGATGTCGATTCCCTGCGGACAGGCTTCAACGCACTGCCCGCACTCAATGCATTCTGTGAACAAAGCCGATTTTTCCTTCACGTGCTTTGCTTCGTGTCTGGTCAATTCTTCATTGGCAAACATCCGGTGATTGTTGTATAAGCTGAAATAGGCGGGAATGTTGATGTTGACCGCGCAGGGAAGACAATACTTGCAATTGGTGCAGCCCACGGCTTTGAATTCTTGGAGAGCGGCTTTCACTTTGGCGATGATTTCATCCTCTTCTTTGGTTAAGGGTTTAAAATTTTTAAAAGTGTTGACATTGTCAACCACTTGTTCAAGTTCGTTCATTCCGCTGAGAATGACTTTCACCCCCGGAAGGCTTCCCACCCAACGCAAAGCCCAGGAAGCAATCGATGCGTCGCTATGGTCCTTGAAGATTTTTTCGATCTCTCCATTGAATTTCGCCAATTTACCGCCCTTGACGGGTTCCATTATCACAACCGGTATCCTGCGTTCTTCCAGATCGTAATATCCTTGGATGCCTTGTTGGATTTCCGTATCCAAATAATTGAGCTGAATCTGAGCAAAATCCCAATCATATAAATCCAAGAGTTCTTTAAAGGAATCATAATCATCATGGAAGGAAAAACCTATGTACCTAATTTTCCCTGCGGCCTTCCACTTTTCAAGCAAAGGAATGATTTCCCACTCCTTCACTTTCTGCAGCCGCTCTTTATTCATCGCATGCAAGAGATACATGTCAATATAGTCTGTCTGTAAGGTCTCCAGCTGTTTGTCAATCAATTCCTCGACTTCTTTCCTTGATTCAAACAATCTCAGGGTAAGTTTCGTTGCGAGGTAAAAAGGATTACGGGGATATCTTTTCAAAGCCTTCCCAACAAAAGCTTCGTTCTTGCCGTCGGTATAAGGCATCGCTGTATCAAAGTAATTCACTCCGTTATGATAAGCATAATCAAAGAGCTTCAGTGCCTTTTCTTCGTCGATTTCTCCGTCAATGGTTTTCAACCGCATCGCCCCGAAACCAAGCAAAGAAGTCCTGATACCCTTATCATACCATTTTCTGTATTCCATGTTCCTCACCTCTTTTTCTGATTTTAGCATAACTGAAACCAAAAAACAATAAAAAAGACCGCCCATGAGAAAACTCATGGGCAGTCATAGACTGGTTATTCAGCAATCATTCTGCTACATGTTTAAAAAGAGTTATATCATCAATATTAAGTCTTTTCTTACTAGTACCTCCGACAACAAACTTAATTCTTAGTTCATCTGAAGTCGAAAGATCGCTGTTGGCAAAGGCTTCATTTGTGGACAAGTCAATTGTCACTTTGGTCAGTGTGCCAGTAATCTGGATGTCTAATTCAAGATCAACCCAATTTTCACCGTCTTTGGAAAGGAGCACTGCCAAGGTGGTTCCAGAGTCGGATCCGAAATTTGCGACGTAGAATTCAATTGTGGAAAGATTGGCAAATCCGGTATTAGAATACAATGCGCCTGGAGCACTGGACCTGACAGATTTGTCTCCATTTTTCTTATCCTTTTCTTCAGTGCCTACTAAAGCTTCATCCAGAGTCCACTCCACGCCGTTGAAAATAACACTGTCCGAAGCATAGGAGCCCTTACTTCCATCTTCAAATCCCGTATAATAGAGCAGGTTCGGATTTTCCTGAGCTTGGGCTGTCAATTGGAATGTGAATGTCTTTTCATGCTCTTCGCTGAAAATGGCTTTGACAGTGAGCGTAAGCTCTGTATCTTCAGCAGGAGCGGTGAATTTACCGTCATCGCCTAAGATGTCGGTGTTGTTCGATGTGAACTCATAGGTCACATTGCCGATGACATAGGAATATTTGGTCTTATCGAAGAAATTCAAATCTCCGACCAAGACATTGTCTTCCGGAAGAATGGCGTTGATTTCCTTTTCAGCAATTTCTTCTAGGTCTTCATTGGTCAAAGTGACTTTCAGGTCGCCTTCTCTTCCGAGGAAGCCCAAGTTCCAAAGCCCCGTGTTGGGATAGCATTCATAAACGACCGCGATGAGCGTCACTTCTTTTCCGGCAAGCATCTTCAGGGCGTCGACTTCCATAGAACTATGGTAAATTCTTACCTTGTCTGCACCTTCTTCTAAAGATTCCGCAAGATAAAGATCAGTGAAGCTTCCGCTCGGAACAAGAATAAAGTAACCGCTGATTTCGAAGACTTTTCCAAAGAGTTCTTCTGCTTGAACTTTTTCTACAAGGTTATCTACAGTAATTGTATGATCGAAATCAGAAATTTCGGCTTGAACTGCTTCAAGCGGAGATTCGTGTTTTTCATCATCTACTTTTTCAATTACTGCATTACCGTCACCGGCAAACTGTCTGTTATAACGAGTTGTTCCGTTATAAATACTTCCGTTTGCGATAACGCGGACCTTATCTCCGACTTCTACATTATGATCGCTTAATTTGACGCGAGTGTAAACTACAGCTGTTTCATCAGCAAGATAGAAATATCCCCCGCTGTCACGTCCGATGATTACACCTTCCACAAGCACCGCCTTAGCTTTTTCCTCGTCGATTGCTGCAAGGAGCTCTGCGACCGTCATCTGTTCCGGAGCAATGGCAGTGACTGTAAACTTGTATTCTTCGCTCACGCTTCCGAGTGTGATCGTAGCGGTAAGTTCAACCTCTGTCTCTGTTGTCGGATAAGTGAACTTGCCGTCGTCTGCGATGACATCTTTGTTGCTGGATTCCCAAGAAATCGAAACTCCCTCAAATATGGACAGACTTGTGGGAAGCGTCAAGTCGCTGACAACGGAAATGCCATCGAATTCACTCTTCAGTTTGATGGAAGTCAAATAAACTTTGTTCTCATCGGTATACTGAACAGCCTCTGCTTCCTCAACGGAGCCGGCATATCCGAATACGCGCCAAACTTTATCGGAAGAGTGGAAATTGTAAGTGATAACCGTCGCCTTCACGTAATTGTCCTTATTTTCCGAAATCGCATCAATGAAGCCTTCTTCGGAATCATGATAAATCATGATTTTGGTGTTTGTAGTTTCGTCGGTGAGTTCTAAATTCTTGTAATCTCCGTATTGACCCTCGGTGACTTTTCCAGTGACGGTAAGAATCCTTCCGTAGGATTTCGGATCATTTACGCTGCTCCAAACGATTTCCGGAATGAAAGAATCCACCGCAGCTTCCGCATAATCAAACCCGTCTTCGGGAGCCTCTTCCAACACTGTCACTTTGTAACCCTTGTCGATTTCAGGCTGTCCGTAGTAAATAGTGATGCTCCCTTCAACCTCGACCTTGGCTCCGGGAACCACTTTATCATTGGAAGGTTTGCCGTAAACATAAATGGCACCGGAGTCATCCTGCATGAAGAAGCCTGAGCCGTGGAGATAAGTGACCGTTCCGGTGATTCTGACGGGTGTTCCTTGAGGCTGCTTTGCTGCATCGCCGACAGAGAGAGTGAAGACTTTTTCTCCAGGTTTTACAAAAATATCCCAGTGCCGGCTTAAGGATTTTTTCCCGATTCTGACAGTTGCCGTCAGGCGCACTTCGCCCCATTCGCCCGGCCCTTCTTCAGTGTAGGGCGCGCGGGTGATTCTTACGATGGGGACTTCCCCCGTTAAATCCAATTCCGCGGTTTCCCCTTTGACGTTCTCAATTGACCATTCAATGGGCAATTTGTGCTTGCCCGTCACAGCAATGAGTTCAATATCCTGAGTGACGCTGCTTAAATCACCCAAGGCTATGGAGTTCAACGCCTCTTCAAGTTTGGTTTCACTTTTGTCGCAAGCAACCAAACTTAAGGAGGCAAACAAAGCCAGAATTAAGACAACAAGCTTTTTAAACAACCTCATTTAACTTTTACCTCTCCTTATATTTTATATTTTTCATTCAACAAGAACAAAATCGTTCTTTCCTTCTCCTTCAAGGTTTCCGAGTTTGATCTGGTAAATCACTTCGCCGTCATTATAGAAATCCACAAAACGGCTCACGCCGCCGATCACGGTGTAGGTTTGGCCTACTTGCGGGAAGGAATAAGAGAGTTTCCGCCTCATGTCCGCATCGATGCGGACTTGGACTTTGGTGCCGTTTTTCAGAGTTCCATAAATCGTATAAGCGCCGGTTTCCGGATTTTGATTGCTCTTGTCGGTAACCGTGAATTCCTTGATTCTCACAACCAAACCTTCATAGTCCTTCAAGGAAACCGCGTCTTCGGGCAGGTCAATGATGTTGACTTCGGTTCCTTCCTCAACTTTTCTGATGTCGCCGGGGTTCACCAGCTGGAATCCGTAAGTTTCGCTGTCAGAAGCCTGGCATTTAAAATTGATCACGTCGCCGGGCCTCATTTTCCCGATCGCGCTGACAAAAGAATGATACAGAAAGATTCCGCCTCTGACGCTTTTACCCAAATCTTCGATGTATGTTTCTTCAACATCTTCCAAATAGGCGCTGTTCCCCACGAGCCTCAGGATGCGGGCCGTGATTCTGAGAATGGTGCCCGCGGTGTAGCTTGCCCTGTTATGTTTCAATTCCGCAATCGTGACTTCCCTTTCTCCGATCGAATAATTGAAGTCGGGATCCTTTTCTCCCAAAACGCGAAGCTTTTTCGGATAAACTTCCAGATAAGCTTTTTTGAAAACTTCGCCGTATTTGAGATTGTCTTCCAAACCCGTGAAGAAAGTGTAACATTGCTCAATCAATTCCAGATTCAGGTTTCTGAATTCTGAATCCTTGCTCGGACGGTACCAAACATAGGCCAGATAGCGGTCTCCGGTCGCATCGACCTCGGGAGGCTGTCCGACCACATCCGCTTCGATTACGATTTCATAGGCATTTTCCAGTTTGGATTTAGTAAAGGCGCTGGCCTTAGCTCCCCAGGGAGCAATCTGCCCCGTCGATTCCGGGGTGTTGATGCCCAGAAAACGGATTTTTATGGTCCTGTTCGCGTAATCGCGGAAATGGGCGGTGTCGCCATCGACCGCCTGCAACAAAGTCACGAGTTCGATGCCGTCCGCCAAAAACGTTCTGTTTTCATACTCCGTTTCCAACCGCAATTCATCGGTGTACTTTGTGGGGAAAGTGTATTCCCTTTCCCCACAAGCCACCAACAAACAAGTCAGAAACAGAGTGAATAGGCCATATAGAAATTTTCTCAGTTTAGGTTTCATTTCCATGTTGTATTCTCAGTTATTTTTTTATCACGAAAGCGTAGAGGTCATTCCTCAGCTCTTCGAAGCGCGCATCGATGTCTTCGCCGTTGACGATGATGTCATCAAAGAGGCTTCCAACTTCGGTGCGGATTTTGGAGGAGCCGATGAATGCCGGGTCCACGAAGTAAGTGTATTCAGAGATGTAGTATTCTTGTGCGACTCTGGCCGCCGCAGAATAAGCCTTCTTTTCTTCGGCAGGATTAGTCAGATAATTCTGATAACGTTCGGATTCAAAAGCCGATTTTCTTACGGGGAAATAACCGCCGGTTTCGATTGCGAAAGCCGCCGTGTTATCGGAACTGAGCATGAATTTCAGGAATTTCCATGCCGCGAGCAGTTCTTCTTCGGTGCTGTTCACGTCAAGCATGCAGATGTTGGTTCCCTGCTGAATGACGTACTTCTTGTCCTCATGCTTGTACGGAATCGGAGCGACTCCCAAGTCATATTCATAGTCGCTGGACTCATTGTAACGGACGCCAGCGGTGGAGCCGACTGTCATGATGCATTGGATGGCTTTCAAAGCATCGCTGCAGTAGTTGGATCCGAAATTGGGAGCGAGATTGAAGATTCCGGCATCGTGCAGCGCTTTAATGTCTTCCATCATCTGCTTCGCAACGCCGTCTTCGAAAAATTCAGCATAACCCTTGGCGACGCTGTCCCTGGAGGTGTATTTTCCGCCCCACTGACGTGTCAGAGTGATGAAGGCATTGCCGCTGGAGTCATAGCCGAACGGCGCGAATTTCCCAGTTTGCACATAATCAGAAACTTTCAAAAATCCTTCTTCTTTGCCGTCCGTCTCTTTGACCCAATGCTCGTCAAGCTTTCCTGCTTTGACCAAATCAATGATTTCCAAAGAAACCTGTTCGAGTTCATCCCAAGTCTGGGGCACTTTTTCTTCCCACTCGTCTTCGAAAAGTAATTCGAATGCCGTCCTGTTATAAATCAGCACTTCGCTGGATTTGTTGAAGGGGAGGCCGTAAAGATCATCCGGTCTTTCAGAATTGTATCCTCTGTTTTCCGCAAGATAAGACTCAAGGAAATCGTTCAATTCTTCTTCAGTAAATCCATATTCCGGATGATCGATGTAGGGCTGGAGGTTCACCAATGCTCCCCCTCCGTAATATTCCGCAAAATGGTCGGGATAACCGATGACCAAATCCGGAGCAGTGGCGCTTCCGCTGTTGATATCCATCATCGTGTTCGCGCGGAGGTCATCATAGCTCCCTTCAATGGCGACGATCACAACATTGATGCCCGGATTCATTTCTTCGAATCTTTCTTCGAATTGCAGGCTTTCGATCGCAGTTTTAATCTGACCGGATGTGATCGCAAACCTTACCACAATCCCGTCATCTTTTTTGCAACTGACGAGGGCAAAAGACAATACCAAAGTGATTAGAAACACTAAGAATTTTCTCATTTTCGTCCTTTCCTTTCCTTATTTTTATATTGTTTTCAGTTTTATCCTTTAATTCCGCTGCGGGAAACTCCCCTCAAGATGTACTTCTTGAACGAGAAGAAGATGATTAGCAAGGGCACGGTGACCATAGTGGAAGCGGCAAGCTGCAGATTCAAAATCGAGTTTGGTCCCGTTGTCTCGGATGCGCCGCGCAAGCCTACCATCAGACCGTTGCTCACCAAGAGGTGGTTCGTATATATTGAATTGGTTACGAAACTGGGCCAGATGTAGGCATTCCAGGTGCCGATCATGCTGAGAA
>ENA-UPSB01003598-UPSB01003598.1-bioreactor-metagenome-genome-assembly--contig:-NODE-3598-length-11740-cov-4.964056_pt1 | contig 11740 bp, 8 predicted proteins | sample MGYA00238182_ERZ773286 | MGnify/ENA primary metagenome ERZ773286 (study PRJEB29026, sample SAMN07631240) | bioreactor metagenome | isolation source: Switchgrass digestor | place: USA: Dartmouth... | reverse complement strand
AATACTTTGTAAGTAAAAAGCAATTATTTGAAGAAATGATGGTTTACAATCAAAAGCGCTATTTGGCCGGTATAGTGGAAGCAATTCGCTCCGGTTCAAATTTCCGGGAGAAATTTATTGCTTTGGCTAAGCACCAGGTCAGACTGGTTAAAGAACACGCCGGTATTTTGGAACAAATGGCTTATTTCAGAGGGGTTAGCCGTGAGTTTGGCGCTTTATTAGTGGAGCAGGATGTAAAATTTAGCGAGATCCTGAAGAAAATGGTGCTTGAAGCTAAAGAAAACGGTGAGATTCGCCCTGAGGTGGACTTGGACATATCGGTGGCTATAATCACCGGCACAATAATTCATTACTGCTGCAAAAACGTGCTATTCTACAATACGGACCCCCAAAGCATAGATTACGACCGGCTCTGGGAAGTCGTGATGAAGGGTATAGGGTAAGATTAAAATATGCCGTTTTGTCTAATAAACTTGTATACTTGTGCATTGCTTAGCGAACCGTGGAGCAGAGAAGCGTCGCGAACGCAGCTGATACAGCGTTAAGCTGCACCGTGGTTCACTTCAGGTACTACCCGGAGGTTCAGGTGCAGTAGCTGTAGCAGCAAGTGAGCAGCTTCGGCGCGTGGTGAGCGGGTAATGTACAAGTATACTTAGTAGAATTTAAAGACTAAAAAGGGTACCCATTGAGGGTACCCTTTCTTTTTGGCTTATCGGACTAGTTAGAGGTTCGATTGTTGCCCGACCGCTTGCTCCAGCGCATTTATAAGTTTTTTGAGTTCTTCGCCGTAGCGGCCGTAATCGGCCCAGCGGCCTTCGCGTGCAGCCTGCTCTTGATTGGCTATGGTTTCACTGATCTTGGCCACGAGTTCCTGCAGATTTAAGTCGGCTATATCTTCCGGTATTTCCGGAGCGGTTGGGGTTTCCGGTTTTTCCGTACCGGGTGTTTCAGGTTCTTCTTTGACTTTGCCGAACAGTTTAACCAAAGCTTCTTCCAAGGTGCTTTCCATGACCAGAGTATTGTTGTAGTAAAGGATTACCCGGCGCAGTTCGGGGATACTGCCGCTTTCGGACAGGATAAACAACGGTTCGACGTAGAGAATCTTATTTTCAATCGGAATGGTAAGCAGGTTTCCGCGAATTACGCTCGAGCCGCTTTGGCTCCACAGGGTAAGTTGTTGGGAAATAATCGGGTCTTGGTCAATGTACGCGTCTACTTGGATCGGACCCTCGACTAACTGGCCGCGGGGAAAGTTGAACAGCAGCAATTTGCCGTAATTGTCTCTGTCATTGCTGGCGGCGAGCCAGCCAACCATATTGTTCCGGTTATATGGCGTAAACGGGAGTTTCAGGATGAATTCCGCACGGTCGCGGCCAGGCAATTGCATGGTGACGTAATACGGTTCGATTTCAATTTCGCTGTCGCTGTATTTTTCTTTGGCAATCTCCCAGACATTTTCGCGATTGTAGAAGTCACGCGGATTGGTCATGTGGTAGTTTCGAAGCATTGCGGCTTGGGCCCTGAAATAATCTACCGGGTAACGGATATGAGCTTCGAGACTTGCGGGCATTTCTTCTCTGTCTTTGATAAGTCCCGGGAAAATGCCGTCCCAGGCTTTGATCAAAGGATCGTTCGGCTCAAAATTGTAAATATCGACTGTGCCGTTGTAGGCATCCACGACAATTTTAACCGAATTGCGGATATAGTTGACCCCGCCGTAGGGTTGAGCGTAAGGATAATAACCGGAGGTGGTGTAGCCGTCCACCATCCAGTAAATTTTGCCGTCGGCGATAACCGGATAGGGATTTCGGTCCAGAGTTATGAACGGAGCTATTCGGTTTATACGTTCAACAATATTGCGGTGATAGAGGATACGGCTTTCCGGGGTGATCTCATCCGAGAAAATCAGGATCGGTTTGCCGTATTTAAGAGCAAACATCAGTCGACGGAACGGATTTAACTGAACACCGTCTTTTCCGTTATAGCGGGTTATTACTTCCTCGTCCGCGCCGCTGGCGGTCGAAGCGAACTCCCCGTTAACGGTGCCGACCACGACAAATTCATTGGTTAGCTCGCCGAAATAAATTTCGGGTTGGGTCAGCGGGATTTCAATTTCGCTTTTGACCGGAATGTCTCGGAAGTAATAAGTGGGGTGGCCGTTAACGGTTATTTTGTTGACCGGAGACATGACCACACCGTAGCCGTGGGTATATTTGAAATGACGGTTGATTAAAGTCTGAGCTTGCTGAGGAAGCGAGTCAACATTGAGCTCCCGCACCGAGAGCATTACTTGGCTGGAAACACCGCCTATCTGGTAGCGGTCGATGTCCACATCTCTAAATTCATAGTACAAGCGCAGGGATTGGTTTTGATTATAGTGTTGTTTCAGCGGCCTGTAGTCCAGCAAACGGATGTTTTCGACCGTAGCTTTATTTCGTTCCAGGACTTCGGCAGAAATGGGACCTGTTTCGATAGGGTAGTTCACTTCTTCGATTTTGTCTAAGCCGTATGCCTGTCTGGTGGCGTTGATATGGTGAGCCAAATACGGGGTTTCACGGACTAACTGATTCGGGCTGACAATAAACTGCTCCACAAGTCCGCCAATCAGTCCGCCGACAACAGCCACAGCCAGTATTAGCACAGGCGAGATTAAAAGGCGTATTTTTTTCAAGCGAATATTAGCCAGCATTACAAGCAAAAAGATTACAGCTAAAATTCTTTCAATTTTCAATAGCGGCAAGGTTATGTTTACGTCGGTATAGCCGGCTCCGTGCAGAACCGACGAGGATGTGACCAATAAATCGGCCATGGCCAAACCGCGGGTCAGCGCAAACCACAACAGGAAAACCGCAAGCAACACGGAGAAATGCGCTATGGCTTTCGGGGCGAGGCTGGTCCTCCGGCCGGCAAAGTTGATGGCGCTGCCGATAACGTAGCCGATCAGTACGACAACAGCAGTGAAAAACAGCAGAATGATAAACGCGGCGCTGAGCAGCGAGTAAAATGGGTAGTGGAAGAAATAGTAGCTTAAATCACGGCCCAAAATTGGGTCGGTTTGTCCGACAGGCGAGGAATTTAGCAGCAGCAGAAAATTATCCCACATTTGCGGGAGTACCCCAACCCAAAAGACCGCTATCAAAAAGGCAATCAAAACCAGTATTTTTTTGCTCAATTTGTATTCTTTCTGAATAACTTCAATTCCGGCTACTACCCTTGGTCGCCGTCTAATCGTGAATTGGTCGGCCATCGGCAACAGGTTGGCTAACAGAAAGGCAAAGCCCAAAAACCACAAGACCAGTTTCAAACCGAGTTCGCTTAAGAGCGGTTTCAGAAAAACTTGGGTTATGCCAAGGCTTTTATACCAAAGATAATCGGTGTAATAGGCGATTAAAAGACCTATCACAATTAACAGGACAAGTATAAGAATCAAGAATTTATATTTTCGTAAAAACTGTAACATGACTTCCTCCTTCGTTTTGACTTCGCTTCTCCTTATGTTTTATTATTTATTTTATTTGTTTTATTTATTTCATTTGTTTTTTCCTTTGTTTTATCTATATCTATTTATCTATGTATGATTGCAGCAGTATCGGAATGGAGCGTTGTCATATTTTAAGCTTATGGATTTTGATAACTCCGATTTTGACCAGGGCTTGGTACAGAATACAAATGACCGGGAACAGGAAAATACCGAGGACTCCCATGACTTTAAAACCTACCCAAATGCTGATCAGGGTGGTCAAGGCACTGAGTCCGATTCTTTCACCAAGGATTTTTGGTTCAATAATTTTACGGATTATTACTATGGTTAAGAACAGGATGACCAAGCCTACGGCCAGGAACAAATCGCCCCGGAATAGGGAGATAATAGCCCAGGGCATCAAGAAAGAACCCGTTCCGAGAATAGGCAGAATGTCTACAAGGGTAATGAGCAGTGCCAAAAGGGCGGTGTACCTTACTTTCAGAATCAGCAGGCCTATAAAGGCCATCAAAAAAGTAACAGAGCTTAAGATTACCTGAGCCTTCAGAAAACCAAAGGCAGCATTGCGCAGATCGTGGAGCACCAGTACAACTTTATGTTTGGTAGAATCTTTGAAGAAAGAGTAAAAGCGTTTGTGAATATTATCGAGCTGGTAAAGAAACATGAATACGGCTATGAAGTAGATCAGGATCAGGAACAGCGTGTTTGGTATGGTAGTTGTGACGTTGTAGGTATAGGCTCCTACTTTGGCCACCAGATTGATATTGCCCAGAGCATTAATGGAATTAGTGATCATTTGGTTGACCTGAACGGCGGTTTCAGGCGGCAGTAAGCGGATAAGATCCTGAATTTGCGCGGCAAGTCCCACAAACCACTTTTGGATTTCCGGTGCGTTGGATTCTATGTATCTCAGCAGTCCTATAAATTGAACGTAAATTTTATTGACAATTAAATATAAGACCAAAGCAATACTGCCAAGGAAAAGGGAAAAAGTGACCGTTGTAGCGACGGTTTTTCTCAGCCTTAAATTTTTCATCAGCCATTGGTTTAACGGCTCTAAGAGAAGCGCAGTCAGGTAGGCCAGGATGAAAGGTATGAAGTGAGGGAACAGGATATAAATAATGTAGGGAACGGCGAAAGAAGCGGCTATGATTAAGACTGCAACAAAGACTCTTTTGGCATATTCTTTTAAGGTCAGCATTTTACCAATCCTTTGCTACTATTTACTAAAAGTAAGAAGAATTACAATTATTACTAAATAAAGTATAAAGCCTATTTAGTTAATATTAAAAGAAAAATTTCTATTATGCAATTAAGTTCCCTGTTTTCCCGGCAAATTTGTTATTCCGGCCAAATTTTTTTCAAAGAAAATCAACGGTTTAAAAGGGGAGCCCCCATATGATGTCGAAATATAGTACAGTGTTTATAGTTATGGCCTAGGCTTATACACGCTCGCATTCTATAATTATTTCCTTAACTTAGCCTTAAGACCATATTCTGCTGTAAGTATTTGATTCTAATCTAATTCAGTATCAAAAAATATTAAAAACTGAATTTGATACGAAATCCGAAATTTAATAGTATTAAATTCAAGAGTTACTAAATTAAAAGAATCGGGGAGAAAAATGAGAGAATACCATGATATGACAAACCTTCAAACGAACTTGCCAAAAAAGAAATGTTTTCAGCCAAAGAATGCCTTAAAAGGGCGCTTTAAACTGTTTGCCGCAATTTTATTAATTTTTTGCTTGTTTTTAAGCTCACCCATTTTGGCCGGCGCTGCCGAGAATGAGACCCTTGCAGAAGTCAAAGAGCTTATCAATAGATATTATGTGGACCCCGTTCCGGAGCAGGTGTTAAAGGCTACGTCGATCAAACAGTTGCTCGAAAGGCTGGGCGATCCGAACGCGCAATACATGACCAAAGACGAGTACAGGGAATTTCTCAGAACTTTGGACATGACCTTTGCGGGAATAGGGGTTGAGTTCGAAACTACGGCCCAAGGTGCCAAAGTGACCAAGGTAATGGCCGGTTACGGTGCGGAGAAAGCCGGTCTGAAGCAAGGGGATATTATTATTGAAGCCGACGGCTACTCGCTGGCCGGTAAAACCTCCGAGTATATAGTAAGCAGGCTGCGTGGCGCAGAGGGCAGCAAAGTCCAGGTCGTGGTTTTGCGAGGAACTGCCACTTTGAATTTTGCCATTCAGCGAATGACCATTGAACTGCCGCTGGTGGAAGGCACAGTGCTCGAAGGTCATATTGGCTATGTGGCCATTCACTCTTTCGGGGAGGACACCGCCGCTCAGTTTGACCGGGAAGTGAGAGCGCTTAAAGCCAAAAAGGTGGACAGCTGGATAATTGATTTAAGGAGCAACAGCGGCGGATACACTCAGGCCGCCTACGACTTGCTGGGCTATTTTATCGGGGATAAGACTGCGGTAATATTAAAGGACAGAACACCGTACTCCGTTGCCTACAGAGCTACCAAGCAGTCCTATGTGCTTGAAGAACCGATTGTCCTTTTAATAAACAATTACACAGCCAGCTCTTCGGAAATAACCACTGCTGCGCTCAAAGATCATAATAAAGCGACGATAATTGGAGAAAATACTTATGGTTCGGGCCGAGTCAAAGCTCTGTTGCCGCTGGCGAACGGGGATTATCTAAAGCTACCTATTAATAAGTTCTTCTCGCCTTATAACCGGCCGATTGATGAAATCGGCGTTGCGCCGCATCTGGATTTGACCGGTTTGGATGAACTGCAGGCCGCGGTTGTGCTGCTGAAAAACAGCGGGACAAAAGTGAATGCCGCTGCGGATAAAACAGGTTATGTCCGGCTCACTATAGGCCCGAATAATTTTTATCTTGCGGTCGCTGATTTGCAAAAACCTGAAAACTGGGCCTTTACTCAAAAACTTCTCGATGCTGCCGCCAAGAACAGCATTTCGGTAAAACTTGGCGGAAAGTCAGGCTGGGAGACTTTGCCCGCAGAGTATTTGGAAAAACCCTATAAATTCTATTATCTGGAGTACTTTTTAGCCGGAGATTTGCAGGATATTCCTCTGGACAAAACATTCACGGTTATTTTTAGAAGCGATATGGACTGGAATTCGGTTACGCCTGACAGTATTGAGCTGATTGAAGCAGCCAGCGGGCAAAGACTGAAATTCCGGGTCGCTTTCGTTGAGGACAATGTTATGACGGTACAAGCCGAGAGCGAACTAAAAAGAGGGACCGCCTATTGGCTGGTAATTCATCCGGTTCTGAAGGATGCGAACGGTGACCTGATCGGAGGCGGGGTGGCTTTAGCCCAAACCGTAAAATAGCATATGTGTATAAAAATCACTTTTTTGGGAAAGTCTAGTAATAGAATTTCTCAAGAGGTGATTTTTTTTGGAATATCGACGATGCCGTAAAGTCATGGCTGTTATCCTGACTACGGTACTCATTTTGAGTTTATTTGGACAAGGCGTTTCCGCCGCCCCTGAAAAAACAGCCGATGTGCTATATAATCGAGTATTGACCTGGAAACAAACCTTTTTGTCAGATATCGCCTCTACAGTCTTCGTTTCGGATCTTAAGTTCGTGCTGGCAAGTTTGAGCCAAAGTCAATATGTCCAGAGTTTAAAAGATAAATTGGTTTCCGTGAAAAATAAAGCGGAAAGAATTGATTTGGCAGATGAGATTGTTTTTGTAGTAGAACAGGTACCTTTAGAAAAGGTGCTAAACAAAAATCCGATTAAAAATGTAGCCAAGGATTTTGGCAGAGATACGAATGACAGGGATACGGAAAAAGAGGTAAGAGAGAAGGATTCCGCTAATAACGATACAGGTAAAGATATTGAAAAAAGTAACGAGGAAAAGCTTGCTGACGCGCAGAGCGCCGAACTGAATCAGAGTGCCGTAGCAGGTAAGAGTACAATGGCAGCCATGGAAATGTCGCGGAGCTCAGCGCCAAAAGTACTGCAAGAAGATTTGGAGCTTCTGGCCAGGATAATTTATGCCGAAGCCCGAGGCGAAAGTTTTGAAGGTCAGGTTGCCGTGGGGGCTGTGGTACTGAACCGGGTCGCCCATCCCGATTTCCCGAAGACAATCAGGGAGGTAATTTACCAGCCCGGACAGTTTACTGCCGTAAGAGACCGGCAGATTGAATTGAAACCGAACGAAACGGCCTATAGAGCCGCTCTGGCGGCCCTGGAAGGCTATGATCCGTCGAACGGAGCTTTATTCTATTACAATCCGAAAACAGCGACGGACCCTTGGATCAGGACCCGAAGCGAAGTAAAAAGAATAGGCAACCACAAATTCTGTATCTAGGGTTCAGGAACGGGAGACAGCGTTCTCCTGTTTTTTTTGCGCCGATAAAAAGGAACTTATTGGTTCCTTTTTTCATATTATGGCATAGCATTGGAATGCAGATTTGTTAGGACATAGGAGGGAAAAGGATGTTAGGACATAGGAAAGGCCCGGGTTTGATAACCAAGGCAGCATCCGGTGGATTGCTGGGCGGTAGTCCCGTTGAGCCGCGCACAATGAATTTGATAGCGGCTGAAGGAGTTTCCGGCAATGGAATGGCTACAATCGGGCTGGACAACACTTTTTCGGTAATTGCCCATTTACCTCCGCCGTATACTTTGAATCCCTATGCCCCGGCGGTTTATGCCGCTTATCTGGTTGACAAAAAAGGGCAGAACGGTTTTTATGCAGGAACCCTCAGGGCGGTAGGTAACGGCATGTACCAAGCTTTTTTCCGTAGTCCGGTACCTTTAGTGCACTACGACAAAGTGGTTGTTTCCCTTGAAAACCCTCAAACTATCGGGCAGGCTCCGAGAGGGCCGATAGTTCTGAGAGTTAAGCCGGGAATAATGGAAGGTTTGGGTCCGGTACGGAAAATAGGAAGCGATGTATGGGGAAGAGTGAAAGGCTTTGTCGGGAAGCGCTTCGGCGGCAAAGCTCAGGAAAACGTTGAACAACAGACAGGAGCTGGGCAGCAAGGGTATACGCCACAACAAGGATATGCACCACAGCAGGGGTATACGCCACAACAAGGATATGCACCACAGCAGGGGTATGCGCCGCAGCAAGGATATGCTCCGCAGCAGGGGTATACCCAGCAGCAGGGATATGCCCCGCAACAGGGATATGCTCCGCAACAAGGATACACCCCCCAACAGAGCTATAATCCTTCGCAAGCCTCGGCTATGCAATACGGTTATCGCCAGCCTAATGTTTATCCTCAACAGCCGAGCTTTCCGTACCAGGGCTCTTTGCTGAGAAATCATGGCTATTACGGTTCCTACCGGCCACAAACTGCGGTTCCGCAAGTCCAGGCTCAGCCGCAGGTTCAAGTGCAGCCGCAGGTCGCGGTCCCGGAAACTCAAGCTGTAAATGAAACCAAAACTGTGTCGCCGAATACCGTACCTGAAGTTCAAGCAACCTCCCAGGCAGCGGCCGAAAGTTCTTCAGGATTGGCTACCGGCAAGTCCGACGAAGTAAATAAGGGTTAATGAGGACATAAAAAGTAACCGCGTTTTTTTAGTTAACGCGGTTTATTTTTTTTGCGCCGGATTTGAATTAAATATAAAAGTAGTGTGGCTTATTGAGCATCTTGCTTCCGGTTATTGTTTCGGCTGTTCAGGAAAAACGGACGCAGAATGATGTACAAAAGCAAAGCGGCTAAAGGCAGCAGATAGCCGGGAATATTGCGAATTTCTTTCAGTTCGACGGTAAAGAGGGTGGCAAATCTGCTGTTCGGTTCGGAAAACGGACTGCTGAAAGAAATGTTAATGGCCATGCCCACAGGAAGCAATGGGCTGCCGAGAGAAGCTTGCTGTTCGGCTGACTGCTGAGCAGCTTGCTGTTTGGCAGAATCCTCGTAAATTTGCCTTAGCATTTCGGTATCAGGTAGCGCAGAAATATATTGAGGTGCAAGGAGGCTGTAAGTAGGACCGTAATACCATTTGAGCAAAAAGGCCGTGATCAGGTCCAATGCTACTACCACAAAATAGGCATATGGTATCTTTATTTTGACTAAAGGGATGATCAAACTGGTCGTAGGGCTGAAGGGATTCGGGAACAGGCTTTCGGTAATCAACAGAGAAGTGGTCAAAGGTAAGGAAAAGGGTGGAGAAAGATCGGTCTTGGAACTGTTATTCTGCTCAAATATGTTGGAAGTCAATTTTGCCCGTCACCACCCTTTTCTAAGATAAGATTCAGAAAAGCTCCATAACATTTTATCGAATAAATGATAATTAGGATAATCAGTTAGTATTTATTGGCGATTAAATAAATTCTTCAGATTTTCCGGCAACTCAAAACCTTCCGGTATTTGCATTTTGGGCAGTTCTTTGCCGCCGCTGATATTGTTTAACAATTGTTGGGCCAGCCCTTTCAATTCGTCAGGTAACGGTAGTTGGTCAGCGCTGGGCATCCCGTAGATGGTAGTGGTTATGGTCAAATTAACGGTAGCCATAAGCCTTTCGAACTGCTGCTGCTGCACAAAAAAGTTGCGGATAGCCGGATACTGCCGGATAAGTTTCATTTTTAAATCCAATAACGCCAGGCTGTCTTTTTCCGAGGGCACTTTACTGAACATTTGTGAGGCTATAAGATTGCGTTCTTTTTCCTGATACTCTGCGAAAGCCTGTGCAGCCAACGGATCTTTCATTATTTCGGCTTCGGCTTCCTTCAGTTTGGTAACTTCCGGGGTTTTTAGCAAAGCTTCTCCCAGTTCCCGGGCTTTTTGGATGTATTCCATCGGGTTAAAGCACCTCCTTATGTATCAAATTATGCAGGCGGTGCTGCTTAAGTGCTTCTTCCAACATGGGCCAAGAAAATAAGCCAAAGCTGAATTTTAAAACAGTCGAGCATGAGGGAGGAATTAAGAGAATAGTGTAGAAAAAGAAAAAAGAGGTGGTTATTAATGCGTATTTATCGCTTTCAAATAAGAATTATCCAGATTTCGGTCGTTTTGACGGCGATAATAATGGCCGTTGCGCTTGTCAATATCTGGCAAGCAGGGTTGGAAACCCGGCCGGTGGCCAATAATCCGGCGCAAACGACTCCGAGTAACGACAATCCGGGAGAAGAAAATCCTGCTCCAGGGGATACCGAACCGGCAGAAGAGCCGTTGACCAATACCAGAATAGTCTGTATTGGGGATTCGTTTACTTTGGGTTATCCGGGCAAAGTTGAAGACTCGTGGCCGGCTCATGTAGCTCAGGCTTTAGATATAGAAGTGATAAATGCGGGTAAAACTTACCAGAATTCTGAGGATTTGCTCGCCCGTTTTGATTCAGACGTGATAGCCAAAGACCCTGGCAGAGTCGTGATTTTTGCCGGGGTGGGCGATGCTCTGCGCGGCAAACCGCTGGAGGAATTCCAGAAAAATGTCATAGCCATGGTTGAAAAAGCACAGGCAAACCACATTAAGCCGATTTTGGCTTTGACCATACCTTTCCCCGGGACGGAGGAGCTTTACAAAGCTTACCGGGAATGGGAGGAAGCCTATGCGGCCGAAAATAAAATAACTGTGCTGGATTTCAAAACAGTGTTGTTTGACCAGGAGGATAAAATCCTCGATAAGTATTCCGATGACGGTAAATATCCGAATAAGGAAGGCTATAAAGCAATGGGAGAATATGCGAGCATGATCCTTAAATAGGTAACAGTAAAAAGCGCCGGCAGTGAATGTGCCGGCGCTAATTTTTTTGGGATAAATGTTTTAGTGCGGCAGGAATAATGACAGCAATAAAAACAGAAAAAATCCGGAGAATGCTCCGAACATGGCCCAGCCCGGATAGCGTTCTCTGGACAGCGGCAGCAGTTCACCGAGTACAAGGAAGGTCATTGCTCCGGCAGCCAGCGAGATAAAAAAGCATAGGGAGTTGTGCACCAAACCGAGAGCTATTTTACCGATTATGGCTCCAATGGGAGTGAAAAAAGCAATTCCGAAGGTTAAGCCAATAATTTTGACCTTGCGGATTCCGGCCATCAGAAGCGGCGTGGCGGTAGCCATACCCTCGGGCAGGTTGTGCAGCGCAATGCCGAGGGCTATCACCGTCCCGATATGGGCAGTGGATTGTTGGCCTATTGCGATGGCCATACCTTCGGGAATATCGTGCAGCGCTATGCCCGATGCCACCAGCAGGCCTATTTTTTTGAGCTGAGCTCTGCGGCTTTTGGGGTTCTTGTTATTCTTATGCTGCAGGTATTTGTCGGCGGCAAACATCAGAAGATTACCCGTGATAAAGCCGGTTA
>ENA-UPSB01003593-UPSB01003593.1-bioreactor-metagenome-genome-assembly--contig:-NODE-3593-length-11758-cov-5.291293_pt1 | contig 11758 bp, 10 predicted proteins | sample MGYA00238182_ERZ773286 | MGnify/ENA primary metagenome ERZ773286 (study PRJEB29026, sample SAMN07631240) | bioreactor metagenome | isolation source: Switchgrass digestor | place: USA: Dartmouth... | reverse complement strand
CCCGTCACAGCGTCGGTATTCGGTCATCCGCATTTTGAGTAGCCGCATTTCTTGCAGATCTTGCAGCCTCCTTCATGCTCCATCGGTTCACCGCAGTCGGGGCACAGGTTATCCGCGCTGCGGTAGCTCCGTTTGCTTTGGTCACCGCCCGCGGTCAGCACATCAACCGATCCTACCAGACGGGCTGTCGGTCTTTGTACCACTCCTCCCAAAACATCCGCCTCGTCTTTTTTAATGTTGTCCCCGTTTCCGTTCTGGTGATTCATAACCTTTTCAATGAGGCGTCCAATCGCGTCGGGGCACGACAAAACCTTCATATCCCGCTGGCGGATGGTAGAAGCGCAGAGGATCCCTTTAAGCTGTTCGATAATCGATTCGGCCGCAATACCTGACCTGAGCGCAATCGATACAAGGCGGCTCGTCGCTTCGGACTGGGACGGGCAGCCGCCTGCCCTGCCTGTGTTTGTGAATACTTCGCATATTCCCTGATCATCATAATTAACGGTAATATACAGGTTTCCGCAGCCGGTTCTTACCTTTTCGGTAAAACCGTTTGTAATATCCGGGCGGGGCCTCGGAACAATTTTGGGTTCGCCGCTTCCCTGCGATGCGGCGCTTTCGCCTTTTCCTTTTACCTTTCCGATATTAAGCACCTGCATATCCCGGCTTCCGTCACGGTAAATCGTAACCCCCTTGCATCCGGTCTTATATGCCGTTATGAAAACTTCCCGCACATCATCTGTTGTCGCATCGTTTCTCAGATTCACAGTTTTTGAAACGGCATTATCGGTATATTTCTGGAAAGCCGCCTGCATTTTCACGTGCCACTGCGGAGAAATATCATGCGCCGTAACAAAAAGTTCGCGTATATCCCGGGGTACTTCTTCAATGTCACGAAGACCGCCCTTCCTTGCAATTTCTTTCATCAATCTTTCCGAATAAAACCCTCTCTCTTTTGAAACAGCTTCAAATATCGGGTTTGTTTCAACAAGCTCATCGTTATCCATAACATTTTTTATGAATGAAATTGCAAATAACGGTTCAATCCCGCTCGAAACACTTGCTATTATGCTTAATGTACCTGTCGGGGCGATTGTTGTTGTGGTAGCGTTCCGTATCCGGATTCTTTTGCTCTTATAAATGCTTTTATCGTAATACGGGAAAACCCCTTTAATTTTTGCGATTTCCTTTGATTTTTCGCGTGCCTGCTGCCGTATGAAACTCATAACTTCTTCAGCCAGCTGAATGGCTTCTTCAGAGTCGTATTTAATTCCGAGTTTTAACAGCATATCGGCCCATCCCATGATCCCAAGGCCTATTTTGCGCGTACCGAGGGTCATTTCCTTTATTTCGGGAAGAGGATACCGGTTTACATCGATTACATTGTCAAGAAAATGAACAGATGTGTGGACTACTTCCCTGAGCTTTTCATAATCAACTTCATATCCCTTTTCGGTTTGTTTGACCATACGGCTCAAATTGATTGAGCCGAGATTACATGATTCATACGGAAGCAAGGGCTGCTCGCCGCACGGATTGGTGCTTTCGATCTCGCCCAGTTCCGGGGTAACATTGTCGCGGTTTAACCTGTCAAGGAATATTATACCGGGTTCACCGTTTTTCCAGGCCATTTCGACTATCATGTCGAATACTTTTCGGGCGCTCAGGCTGCCGGTCTTGGTTTTTGTTTTCGGGTCAATCAGATCATAATCAGTGCCAAGCTCTACGGCTTCCATAAATGCTTCCGTTACTCCGACGCTTATATTAAAATTCGTTATGTCGTCGTTATTCTGCTTGCAGGTAATAAATTCGAGAATATCGGGATGATCAACCCTGAGAATGCCCATATTGGCACCTCTCCTGGTTCCTCCCTGCTTAACCGCCTCCGTAGCAGCATTAAAAACTTTCATGAAGCTGACAGGACCGCTTGCGACCCCTCCCGTAGAATTTACCGACGAGCCTTTCGGACGGAGCCTTGAAAAGCTGAAACCGGTCCCGCCCCCGCTTTTATGTATCAACGCCGCATTTTTTACACTGTCGAAAATGCCCTCCATACTGTCTTCGATCGGCAGCACAAAGCACGCGCTAAGCTGTCCCAAAGGCCTTCCCGCGTTCATAAGCGTCGGCGAATTCGGCAGAAAGTAAAGCTCGGTCATTAATTTGTAAAACCGTTCCTCAATTTCAACCAGTTCGTTTTTGTCGACATAATCCGCGTCAGCAGACGCCACGGTTTTTGCCACTCTTCTGAACATTTGCTCAGGCGTTTCAATCAGATTTCCGTTTTCGTCTTTTGCAAGATACCTTTTTTCCAGTACTTTTACGGCATTATCCGACAGTTTCATAACATTTTACCTCCATATTTACTATATATTGTGCATTTTTATAAAATAAAAGCCAAGATATTGTATATATATATCATATCGGCATCATTATAATTTGTAAAGAATGATCCGGACGAATTTTTTTCATTATTCTTTTTTTATTTTAAAAATTCGCCTTTTATTTTCTCTTTCGTATACCACCTGTGATTTTTCTCAGAATATCATTCGGACTGATTAGATGCTTCTTTTTCTTCTGGCTCGGATATATCCCAAGATGTGCGGCTGTTGCGGTTTCAACTGAATAAAATATTTCCTGGCTGCTTTCATTAACAATGGAAAGATACCTGTCCAGGTCTTTTCTTTTGATTACCGAAAACAGTATTGTCACTTTGCCGGTTGAACCTCTGCCTTCGATGGATGTTACACCAAACCCGGCATCGATTATTTTCGCACGCAAATCTTCCTCCCCGCTGATTACAAAAAGACGAATCACCAAAAAACCGATTGCAAGTTTTTCTTCCGCTTCGATGCCAAGGTAATTCCCGATGGCAAACCCAAATGCATAGGCAAAATAGGTAAGGGGGTTGTTAAGATTCTTCATAATCTGGCCTATTACGACGATCCAGATTAAAACTTCAAAAAACCCCAGGATAGGCGCAATCAACCTGTTGCCTCTTGAAACAAAGATAATGCGCAGCGTCCCAAGCGTAACATCGAGCATTCGGGCCATTACGATTAGAAAAGGCAAAACTGCCCATGCAAAAAACTCGCTTTCAAAAAATCCGACCAATTGTACCCTCCTGTTTCATGAATACTTTTGCCTTCATGTCAAAGTGGATGCGCTGTTTCCAAGTTGGCTAAGCCGCTCATTGCGTTCATGTTTTTCCGCTCTGTTTTTGATTTTCATAATAAGGTTTGCGTTAATAATTTCTTATCAGAACCTCATCCACTTCACCGCGCCGGTCGGCCTTCGAATTTACCGAACGTTTCGCTTTTATTATCTTAATTTTATATTCTTTGTATAAATCAAAAATAAAATCCGTTGCGCTGTTCGAAAGAAGAAATTTTACGCCTTTTTTATCAAGCCTGTCGCACAACAGCTTCAAACGTTTTTGTTCTTCCCTGTCAAACCCCCTTTTGTCATACCCGGTGAAATTAGCGCTGTCCGACACCGGGTCATACGGCGGGTCAAAATATACAAAATCCCCTTTCCGCACTCCTTCGAGAGCCTTTTCAAAATCCGTATTCATAAGTGTTATTCCCGGCTGCTTCAAGTACTTTCCCATAGCGAGCAGGGCTTTTTCATTCACGAAATTCGGATTTTTATAACGCCCGAAAGGCGCGTTGAACTCACCCGCCCGGTTTACCCTGAACAACCCGTTATAACAGGTTTTATTCAGATAAATTATCCGTGAAGCTTTTTGTATATCGCTTTTTTTCTCGTATTCTTCTTTGTTCCTGTCCCAGTTCCGTATTTCATAAAAATAGCCGGCTTCGTTCTTATGCTGTTTCAGCTCTTCTATCAATTCTTCGGTATGATCGCGTATTACCCGGTACACGCACATAAGCGATGAATTAATGTCATTTACAACAGCCCTTTCGGGCTGCAGGCCGAAAAACACGGCTCCGCCGCCTAAAAAGGGCTCGTAATATGTTTTGTACTCCGGTATATGTTTTTTTATTTCGCCGAACAGTTGGCGTTTCCCGCCAACCCATTTCAGTATCGGAACAACGGAATTTTTCTTCAAGACATTCTCCCTTTTCGGACATATCGCTCGACAAATCCATTCTATCAAAAAAAAACAGGTTTTTGTACAGATACAATGATGATATGAAAATAAAAAGAATAAGAAATGTGACGCAGCCATGATTTTTTCCATAGTCTGAAGTTTATCAATACTTGCCGGAATGAACTTATATGGATCAGTTTAGTTTTTGTTTCCCATCATTTTTATTCATAAAACAAAGCTTTCTATAATTACTTGGAGTGAGCGAACAGACGGATTTAAAAGCACGCTCAAAAGTTCTATCAGAATCAAATCCACAGCTAAGCGAGATATCAAGGATCGTATCTTCAGTATTTTCTAACAGATACTTGGCGCGTTCAATCCTAAGATTATTTAAGTATTGATTGAAGCTGGATTCGAATACCTGTGAGAAAATTTTGGAAAGGTAGCCTTTGTTAATTCCCAATTCCTTTGACAATATATCCCTTGTCAACGGCTCAGTATAGTGTTCGGCCATATAAACTGATATTTTCTATATAATCGGCAGCAAGTGTGTATCTGTTTTTCTGTATATTTAAGTAATGGCCTAATCCTTGCATATAGTAAACGAAGATAAGCCTCATTTACATCCACAGTGTTATCAATTAACATATTTTGTATCACATAGTGTACCTCATGATGCAAGTCCTCTTTTGATAAGACTATATTTTTCAATATACGATTGCTCATTTGAGATAAGCCTATTCCAACAAACTCAGGCTGATGCATAATAATTTTATACACACAGCTTCCCTGCTTAGATAATGAGCCATGAGGAACAAATGGTAAAATGAAAGCTAAACTTTCACTGGGTATTATATATTTTTTATGATCTATTTCCATATAGCCTTCACCGCTGACTACATAAACAAGCTCAACCGAACGGTGAAGGTGTAAAGGGTGATATGATCCAACTATTGTACCAACTGACATCTTATCTTTTCTATTTTCATAATATATGGACATTATATGTTCCTTTCTTTGCCAATCATCATTATTTTAGTTAATGGCAATACATAACTTCTATAGTAATTAATTATCCAGAGGGTACTGTTATCTCCCGAGCGGAATAACTCGGATTAAAGAACTGCATCAGTGACATTTATCAAATACAACCGTACTTTCAGAATCATTAATTATTTTTATTATGATTTTACTATATCTCAGAAGTAAATTCAACATGAATTGCGGAAGTGTCCATATGCGACCGATATATGCAAAATCGGCTCTATTATGCTATATTTTGAAGGAAAGCCAACCAAATATGTGATAATAGAACTAAATTGCATCGGAATACCCAATAATTAAAATTAAGAATACCGGCTTGCTTTTCGTAATCAGAACATAAAAAGAAAAGACGTATATACGTCTTGCTAAACATAAATTGTAAACTGGTAAAATAAACCTCACTTCATTTATATTTATTGGGATATGTTTGATATAAAACAGTGTATAATAGATTTATATTTACTGCCTCCTTATAAATTATTTCGCGAGAGAGTAAATGTTTACTATATCCTGCTTACTAAGCTTAACAAAATTTCCGATTTTTTTAGTATCATTTGCCGTAGCCTTATCTGCCATTTCCTCAAAACGGTCATCACCGATTCCCACATCAGAAAAGCGGGTAGGTAAAGCGCAATCATACCTTAAGAAATTTTCGAGACGCTCAATGCCCTTAAGCGCTGTTGCTTCAGGATCATAAAAGTCGTTATCCACTCCCCATACCCGTACGGCGAACTGTACGAATCGGGTAATATTGTGTTTGTATACGTATTTCATCCATGCAGGGAAGCAAATTGCCAAACCGGCGCCATGCGCAATATCGTAAATACCGCTGACTTCATGTTCAATCATATGAGAGGCCCAGTCGCCGATCCTTCCGCAGCTTAGCAGGTCATTGTGAGCTACGCAGCCGGTCCACATAATTTCCGCTCTCGCGGCGTAATCATCAGTATTTTTTAAAACCTTGGGCAGCGCTCGGATAACAGACTGCATACTGGCTTCGCAAAGCCTGTCGGAATAATCCACATCATCCACGTTAGTGAAGTACCTCTCCATAATATGCGCCATAATATCAGCTGCACCGCAAGCCGTTTGATATGCAGGTACCGAACAGGTAAGAGCGGGATTAAGAATAGAAAAAACCGGGCGTATCAAATCTATATCCAGTCCTCTCTTGAACCAGCCGTCTTCATTGGTAATAACGCTGCTGGGGCTCATCTCGCTGCCTGCCGCTGCAATGGTAAGAATGGTTGCTACCGGCAAAGTAACAGCGGGGACAGCAGATTTATCATAAAAGTCCCATACATCACCATCGTAAGGAATGCCCACACCGATTGCTTTCGCAGAATCAATGGTACTGCCGCCTCCGACGGCCAGAATGAAGTCTACCCCTTCCCTTCGTCCAAGTGCGATACCCTCTCTCACTAAACTCACACGAGGATTGGGCTTTACACCGCCCAGCTCAACAAAGTCAATTCCTGCCTCCTTTAAAGATTTCACAACAGTATCATAAAGACCATTTCGCTTGATACTGCCTCCTCCATAATGAAGAAGAACCTTGCTGGCGCCATATCCCTTTATAATCTCGCCGATCTTTTTCTCCTGATCCTTTCCAAAAAACACCTTTGTTGGACTGCAAAATTCAAAATTTACCATAAAATATTACCTCCTCTGCTAAATTAAAATCCATATGGAATTTTATAGACGTCAAACTTTTTGTTTTACGGTTCATTCATATTGTGAAGTTTTCCACTCCGCATAACCATTTTTACCGTTGTTTATACTATACCACTTTCATTCCGTATTATATTTTAAATTAATAATCCTGGTAATTCAGGGCTAATAATTGCTACCCGGATAAACAACATATACATTAAAAAACGCCTGGCTGGCAGAAGCAGCCGGGCTTTCAAAATGCACAGAATATCATAGTACCAATGTTTAAATAAACACATAGTGTTACTATATATTTACCATTACCTTGCATGATGAAGGATCTTTTAATGCTGTGATAAAGGCTTTTTCAGCTTCGTCAATGGTAAAGTTATGGGTAATAAGTTTTGAAAACAGTTCTTTTCTTTTTGCTATAATATTCAGTGCAGCCGGGTATGTATTTCTGTATCTGAAGGAACCATGGATGCTAATCTCGCGGCAAATAGCGTCCAGTAACGGAATTTTTGTCATATCGTCCGGTCCCATGCCAATCATCACAACATTTCCACCGGAACGCGCTGCCTTTATCGCACTGGCTGCACATTCCTGCGCACCGGTACATTCGAAAACAGCATCATAATATTGCGATTTCTGCATGCCGTTTTTACTATTGATAATCTCGGTAGCTCCCAGCTCTTTTGCACGTTTGAGGCGAATATCCTGAATATCCGTTACTGCAACTTCAGACGCTCCAGCTTCAAAAGCTGCTATCATAACACAAATACCGATAATTCCGGCACCCAGAACCAGTACTTTCTGACCGACCTGAAACTTCGCCAGACGCAAAGCATGGATACCAACTGAAAAAGGTTCAGCCAATGAAGCTGTCTGAGCTGATAAACCGGCAGGAACAGGATGGACCAGTTCTGCAGGATGAGCAACGTATTCTTTCATTACTCCATCTACAGGTGGTGTCGCAAAAAATTGAACTTTTGAGCACAAATTGTATAAACCGCTCCGACAGTGGTCGCACTTCATACATGTTATTCCCGGCTCAAGAGCTACAATATCTCCAGCCTTTACTTTGTCAACACCTTCTCCGACAGCGACTACCGTCCCTGCAGCCTCATGTCCGAGAACCATCGGTTCTTTAACTATAAAATCACCGATTCTCCCATGTTGCCAGTAGTGTACATCCGATCCGCAGATGCCGCATGCATCAACCTTTATTAATACTTCCCCTGTTTCCGGAACAGGTTTGCGAATATCCTTAATTACAATGCGTTTTGTTTCTTCCAGATACACCGCTTTCACTGCAAACCCTCCTTAGCTGTAATTTTTCATAGTTGATTAACTCACACCGTCTAATGGAATTTTTCAAATATAACAAGGTAAACCGTGGCCCACCCGGTCTACTTCAAAAATTAAGTCGATTACTTTCATCACACGCAAGACCTGATCCGGTTTTACAATTAAATCAGCTTTTCCATCCAATACATCTATGATATTTATATAATATTCCGACCAATCTGATGTTACTTCGGGCAATGGCAGCTCTTTTAGCGTATAAGAAGGACGCGGCGCCATTGTACGGGTTGGTCCTGCTTTGGTATAGACAATATCGTCTCCCCACTTCATTACAGCATCCGTATTCAGAATTACCATCTTCCCGTCACATTCCCAATTGTTTATAACTGCTGTTCCTTCTTTACAGGATATATGCCATCTTGGATGATTTACAAAGCAATTTGTTGCCATTTCCAAAACAGCTGAAACCTTGTTTTCAAACCGGATAACGATCTTGATATTATCATCCACTTCATTTGAAAAGACACTAAAAAGATGGGCATCTACCGATATAACCGGAGATGGTATCAGGTTCAGTATCTGATCGATCAGGTGAACGCCCCAGTCCAAAACCATACCTCCGCCATTTTCCTTATGACCGCGCCAACCATGCATTGAGCGGCGCGACCCCTGTACCCGGCTTTCTATAAAGTATGGTTCCCCAATAATATTTTGTTCCAAAATATTTTTCACAATACAATAGTCCTTGTCCCATCTGCGATTATGATGTATTGAGAAAAGCTTTCCTGTTTTTTCGGCCGTATCAATAATATCAATCAGTTCAGAAGAGTTTAACGTTACCGGTTTTTCACAAATAACATTTTTGCCTGCCTTCAGGCATTCGATTGAAAGTTCCCGGTGAAAGTTGTTCGGTACAGCAATCGTCACAAGATCCACCTCATCGTCGTCCAGCAATTCCTTAAGACTGCTGTATGTATACAGGCCGTCTTCATATGCCTTGTCCAATGCCTCCTGCCGGATGTCATAAACGCCTTTCACATGTAACCGGGGCAGCTTCTCACGTATGTTGCATGCATGCCATCTGCCCATAAAACCATATCCGATTATTCCTAATGTATGTTTTCCCATGTGTGTCACTCCTTATTGAATTACATCAGAATTTACTCCATTTATAAACAAAACGGAGTAAACCTAAATCCAAAGCTTTATACTTGCTTGCTGTAATCAATTATTTAATAATTAATAAGTGTCCAGCGCCATTTCCGCAGAACCTCTTACAAACCCGGCAGGCAGTGGTGCAGGCTGCGCTGGCTTTGTTGTCATTTTATATATAATGTTTTTCTTGCAGGATTCCTCAATACCATGAATTATTTCAAATGCATGCTGTCCTAACTCCATGCTGCAGCGATGAGGACGGTTGTTTCTTATTGCCCATGCCAGATCTGCCACGCCAAGGCCGCGCTGGCTTTCTTCCCAACGTGCCGGGCCTCTCCACGGAGGTGTCCTTTCGTCAATGTATGGCTTTTTACCCGCATCATAAAAATTATAGTCATGTGTCAACGGAACTCTCAAAAATTCATCGCTTCCGCTGCGGGATAAATACAAGGGACCGCTGTATGTATTGGGATCCGGACATATCAGTGTCCCATCGGTACCATAAATCTCTACGCGCGGCGTCTCGCCGAAGCACTCGCCTAGAACTGTCAGGTTCCCTATAACGCCGTTGTCAAACTCGAGAGCTCCGGTTACTGTCGTTGGCGCAGTCACTTCCACCTCTTCCCGGTAGTGTTCGTTTCTGGGATTTGTATAAATCTGTCCATGTATTTGCGCAAAGCCGCATACTCTTTTAACCGGTCCCAATAGATGCACCAAAACATGTATGTAATACGATCCCATATCAACAGGCATAGTGCTTCCTGCAACCCACATTCCGCCCGGGCGCGGGAACGGATCCGGACTGTCGGCATGATATCCGCGTACCAGAAGGGCCTGCGCTGAAATAACCTTTCCAATATATCCATCATCTATCAACTTTCTTGCAGTCTGATAAGCACCTGACATAAAGGTGTCCGGTGCGCAGCCGATTCGTAAACCTTTACTTTTTGCTAACTCCACTAATTTGCAGGCTTCTTCATACGTACATGCCAACATTTTTTCAGTAAAAACATGTTTTCCTGAAAGTAATGCCTGTTCGGTAACCTCGTAATGAGATGTTGGGTATGTTGTGTTTACTACAATCTGAATTTCCGGATCATTAAATATTTCCTCATTTGTCATACTTCTAATCCCAAATTCTTCTGCCCTTGCTTTGCTCCGTTCCGGGATTATATCGGAACACCCGACAACATCCAGAATAGCAAAGTATTTTGTCATATTATGCAAATAAGTCCAACTAACGTCCCCCGAACCGATAAGACCTACTTTAATTGGTTTCACTGCTGGCATTATAAATCCTCCTTCACTTATTTCAAAACTTCATTTCAATAGCTTCTGCATCAAACACCCTTTAAAGGAAAAGAAAAAATAGTCAAGTCAATTTGTATCTGTTAACTATGCTTTCAGACCTGTCATCGCTATACCGGTAACGAAATATTTTTGCGTAAATAAGTATACAAGCAGCATCGGTAACAGAGACATTGTCGCTGCTGCCATGAGTAAATGCCACTCGACAGCATACTGCCCGACAAAGAACATAATTCCGACCGGTAAAGTTTTCATGGTTACCTTATTTGTAACAAGGAGAGGCCACATAAAATTGTTCCAGTTTGCTAAAAAGGTAAAGGTGCCAAGTGTTGCAAATGCGGGTTTACTAAGCGGTACAATAATCTGAAGGAAACAACGCCAATAGCCTCCACCGTCTATCAAAACCGAATCCTCAAGATCCCGGGGAATTGACATAAAGAACTGTCGTAATAAAAACGTTCCGTATGAACTGAAAATACCTGGTATAATCAATGCCAAATAATTATCAATCTGTCTTAATTTTGAAAATACAAGAAACATCGGGATCATTGTTACCTGTGACGGAATCATCATAGTACCAAGATAGCCCAGAAATAATTTATCCCTGTTTTTAAAATTAATGCGTGCAAAAGCATATGCTCCCATAGAACAGACAATTAACTGCAAGAGAGTAACAGTCGTTGCGACGAATGCGCTGTTAAACAAAAATTTAAAGAAAGGAACTGCTTCTAAAACTTGAAGATAGTTCTCCCAACGCAGTTTTTCCGGTATCCAGATTAACGGGTATTGAAAAACTTCCGCTCTGTTTTTCAGGGATGTGGATACCATCCATAAAAAAGGCATAACCATTAAAAAGGCAATAAAAATCAATAATGCGTATACCAATAATTTCCATGCCATTTCTCTGTACTTTTTTGATTTAATCATAGTTTACCCACTCCCCTTGGAACTTCCACTGTACTATTGTAACTGCCATAATAATCAGGAATAAAATCCAGGCCATTGCGCTTGCATATCCCATCCGGTACCAAACAAAACCATTTTCGTAAAGGTAATATACAATTGTTGATGTTACACCGGCCGGGCCGCCTTTCGTTAAAACAAATGTTTGATCAAACACCTGGAATGAGCTGATTATTGATGTAACCAGAACGAAAAAGATTGTAGGTGTCAGTAAAGGTATAGTAATTTTTAAAAACTTCTGAAAAGTGTTTGCCCCATCCACAATCGCCGCTTCATAAT
>ENA-UPSB01003584-UPSB01003584.1-bioreactor-metagenome-genome-assembly--contig:-NODE-3584-length-11781-cov-4.761129_pt1 | contig 11781 bp, 15 predicted proteins | sample MGYA00238182_ERZ773286 | MGnify/ENA primary metagenome ERZ773286 (study PRJEB29026, sample SAMN07631240) | bioreactor metagenome | isolation source: Switchgrass digestor | place: USA: Dartmouth... | reverse complement strand
ATAATATGGTATATTCTTTTTAATACAAATCACCAATTTCTAAGTTATTACCAATCAATCACTTGAAAAACTAAAGTTTAATAAGTGGAGAATAATCGGACTTTTCTGTTTTGCTTTGTTCAAGATAATTATAAAAAGGCGTAAAAATATATTTACCTATATATTTCTTAAAATTGAACACGAGTAAATAGTCCAATGGGAATGTACTAAAACTTATAAAGTCCCTATTTTTAGTTAGACGCCAAGACCAATTCCATAGGCAATTTTGCACAACAAAGATACCGCGGTGCCGACAGGTGTTCTATCCGGTCGGCACGCCTGTGGTACCTGTTGTTCTACATACAACAGCTGTAGTTCCAGATGCAGCAACAAGTAATGAGTTTTATAAATCGAATGGTATAAACTATGCGGTTATGTTTGCTATTTTTTAAAATGACGAGTTATCCTTAGATAAATAAAAACTACAATTCCTGCAATAATACCAATAATTACGGATTGAAGTACACTATTGACATTGTATTTTTTAAATATAGTTTCTGAAATTATTATGGCAATAACAATGTAAGCAATAAAGGCTATTAAAGCAGAAATTATTTTTAAAGATTTATTTTTCATTGTTATACCCTCAATTTATCGTAAATGAACAGCTTCCAAACGGTATCCAAATCTTCAAAGTGATGTCTTTATTTATATACTTTCTTGACAAACTGCCACCAATTATCCAGCATAGTGCAGCTCCAAGAGAGCCGCCTATTAAACTTCCATAAACGGGGCCACAAGCGCTTCCTATAATTCCACAAATAATGCCACATATTGCAGAGCATGATGCAGTTGCTACATATCGAAGGAAATCTCTCTTAAGTGTTAAGGTAAATGTTCCACCCCCATCAACATATTCCATCTCGTCAATGTCGAGATCAATCGCGTTCATAGGTAAAGTTAATACTGCTTCCATTTAAAACACTCCTTTATTTTTCTATTATTCTAATAAATCTGCAAATATTTCCAACACAAATCTCCGTTGGCTTATAATTGCCCATTGGAACCATCTTCTTTGTCAAAGATTATTTTAACACCATCGGGACATGGTGTTAAAACCTGTGTCAGTATGTAATCTCATCGCGGTCGTCATCAAGAGACATGTCCTCAGTTGCATCGTCCGTTTTTTCTACCCTTGATGCTGCAATAAGCTCATTTGCAGGTTCGTCGATTCCAACCTGAGACGCCCAAAGTTTATAGTATGCACCATGTTTTTTAAGGAGTTCCTCATGACTTCCACTTTCAACAATTTTTCCCTTGTCCATAACATAAATAATGTCGCACTTGCGTATAGTCGACAGGCGGTGCGCGACTATCAGCATCGTAGTGTTCTTCATTTTTCTAAACAGTGTATCATAGATTTTTGCTTCGCTCATAAAGTCAAGATTGGAAGTTGCCTCATCAAGCAGCAGAATTTTTGGTTCTTTTACAAAGGCCCGCGCCAGTGCCAGTCGTTGGCGTTCACCACCTGATAAGTCAGCGCCAGCTTCCTGCAAGAATGTGTCATATCTTCCCGGAAGCCTGTCAATGAAGCTATCGCAGCCCGCATTTCTGCAAGCACTCGTGATTTGTTCATACGTAGCTGTTTTGTTCCCGTACTTAATATTGTTTGCTATGGTATCAGAGAAAAGCTCTACATTTTGCGGTACATAGGCTATATTTTCCCTAAGCGTTGATAGATCAAGTTCATCTATATTGTAGCCGTTAATCGTTATTTTGCCATTTTCAGCTTTCCACAAGCCCATAATAAGCTTACGTCTGTTATTTTTATACTTCCTCTTCTGTACGGCATTAAAGCCTGTTTCGGTCAAGATTTTTATAGGACACAAATTTCAGCATACATAACCCATGGTATTTTCATGCCATTCTTTTATCTGAACCAGAATATTTTGTCACTCAGTCATAAGATATAAGCGGCAAAGTATATAAGCTTAACTATTCAATGACAAGTATAATTGCTATAATAAAGGTAGTAATAGTCGTTCAGGAGATGTAGAAGTGTTAAAGAAATATAGAATAGGATTTGATTTTTGGGGATTATTGTTGTTTTTGATAAGTATGATACCCAACATACTGTGGTTTGCGATACCTGCGCCAAACGATATTCTTCGTACAGATTCATCTACCAAACCGATAGATGCGGTAGCGTCGGTGTGTCAGGTACTGATGGTTGTCACGCTATGTATTGTTGTAAATAGAGAAAAGAAAAAGATGGCTTTTTCACCAATAATTATCGCGGTATTACTTTGCTGCCTTGCCTATTTTGTGTGTTGGGGTTGCTATTATGCAGGGGCTATAAACCCAGTCGTCATATTAGGGCTTACGATTCCGCCATGTATTGCATTTTTATTATTATCAATAGAACGAAAGAATGTGATCGCGGTTATTCCGATTGTTCTATTCACCGTATGCCACTTAATATATGCAGTAATTAATTTTCTTATATGATTATAACTTGATTAAGCATGCCAATGGCCTTAGCTCTCAGGTTTAGAGCTAAGGTGTATTTGTTATGTAGCACTTTTCACAGCCTCTCAATAGAATTAATAATTATATGAGGCATGAGGATGGGAGCGGTTAATCCTCAAAAAGTATTTGTGCAGTACCGCGATATGATGACGCCGTATAAGCCTATTTTGGGCAGAAGTATACAGTTACCCACTCGGACAGGACAGCAGACATATTTGTGTTTGTGGCCGAGGGTTATGCGTTATGTTGCCAACAATAACTAAAGTAATGCAAGATGCCGCTATTATATTGCTTTCTCTTTCATATTGTACCTTAAAAATGTGACATTGTAATGCCCATGCCGATGCTACACTAATTGCTTGATTTTATCAGACCTTACATTTGGATATATTAAAAATCCAGCAACCTGTAACAGCAATTGTTGCTGGATTTTATAATTTACAAAATACGAACGACAGGCTATTTTTCCGCCCATGTGAAATCATAGTTCCCTTTGGCTTGGCTTGCCACAAACTTTACGGTGTACTTTGAAGAACTTTCTGGGATGAATGAATATTCTTTTGTGCCATTTTCATTTTCAAATAATGTTTTGCCGTCTGGGCTAATCAATAGAACCTGCAGATTCCCGCTCTCACAGTTTACACTGCATGTGATGTGAATTTCCTTATCTTTGGGGAAGCGCAATGATTTGGTCTTTACACCGTCAAAATACATAAATGATGCCTGGCACTTATTCTTAGTATTGTTTTCAATAAATCCTCTTTGCGTAGTACCGTCAGCTAAAAAGGGAATAAGAAATATAAAGATTAAAATTGCTGCTGCGACAGCGGCAATTAGAATTATCCTTTTTTTCATTTTTATCACCCCTTGCTAAATTTAAGGTGTCCAAGGATGTACTGTTTAATAAAACCCGCTTGCTTTAAACTTCTCAAATTGACATAATCAAAGGCTTTTGACATCAAGGGAGGGAATACCCCGTCCCTGGCCGTCAGTTATTTGTCTACTGTTTCCAAACTATGGCCTAATTATAAGTTACATATAATAATATGTCAATATTTATATAATGTTAACCACTTTATCGGTATATTTTTAATGTTACAGTATTGTTTTTTAATAATGCAATATACCAGAAACCCCGGGGATATCTGAAATACGATATCCCCGGGGTTTTATTGCAACCTTTATTGTCCTGATTATTTCTTTGTTTGGCACTTGTCAAATGCAGGGTTGCACGCATAGAAGTTCTTTGAGTTGAGATGGTCGGTGACAATGCGCAGCGCTTCGCCGAAACGCTGATAGTGTACAATCTCCCTTTGCCGCAGGAATTTGATCGGGTCGCGGACGTCTGGGTCCTCGGCAAAGCGCAGTATGTTGTCATAAACTGTACGCGCCTTTTGCTCAGCAGCCATATCTTCGTGCAGGTCGGTAATCGGGTCACCCTTGACCTGGATATATGCCGCAGTGAAGGGGTTTCCGGCGGCCGATACCGGATATACGCCTAATGTATGGTCTACAAAGTAATCTGCGAATCCGCCCTTTTTGATTTCCTCTTCGGAAAGGTTGCGGGTAAGCTGATGTACTATCGCACCGATCATTTCAAAGTGCGCCATCTCTTCGGTACCTATGTCATTCAATACTGCCTTAACCTTATCATACGGCATGGAGTAGCGCTGGCTCAAATAGCGCAGTGAAGCGGCAAGTTCACCATCAGGTCCCCCTTACTGACCGTTGTGACAGCAAGTTTATTGTGAGCGGCTGCGTGCTCTTTGCCGTCTCTGATTTTTCAATAGTCAAGCCTGTATTCTATTTTTAATCGGTTGTTTTGTCTGTCAAAGATCATTTTCTTAAATATACTATGTGCCGCCGAGTATTTGACCGTCATGGGCAAGTCCGGGTCAATGAGAACCCATTCAGGGCGTTCGAGATAATTATGCAAATCCGCCGCAAGTTTTTCCGGATTTTCTGAATCCTTTAAGGCTTTTATTTCCTGATTTATCTGTTCAATCTTTGAAATAATCGAGGACTTGTTATTGCTATATTCCTCCAGCGTATCCGCTCCGATTAAATAGGCCTTGCGCGCTCTTTCTAATGCTGTGTTAAACTTTTTTAGCTGAGACTGCAAGCCGGCAATTCTTGACTTGTTGTCTTGACCTTGCCGGATTGCAAGGCTATTGCTGTCAGCTTCACATCGGATATCATTTGCTATGCGCTTTATCACCGCGTCTTTAATTATCTGGTCAGAGATATATTGGCTGTTTTGACATAGGCCATGAGCATAACCGCCGCATCTCCAGTAAGGGCCGCATTTGACAAGGGCCCTGCCGCATGAGGCACATACCACCAAACCCGACAGCCAGTCTTTATTCCTGTTTTGCGGTGTAGCCCGCGGCCTGCATGTGGATTTTAACTGAAAGGCCCTTCGCTGGGCTTTTTCCCAAACTTCCTCACTCACAAGCGGCTCATGTGTTGAATCCGCAATTATAGTGTTGTCTGAATGTTTCCGCCCATCTTTGCCGGAAGGGGTCCAGCGAGTTTTGCCTATATACACGGGGTTTTTTATGATATATTCCACTGTCCTGTTTTCAAAAGGATTGCCCCTATGCGTCTTAAAGCCGGCCAGATTGAGCCAGTGGGCAATCGACAGATAGCTTTCGCCGCTTAAGAACTTTTCAAAAATTGTTTTCACAGCCGCCGCTTCATTTTGGACAGGGACAAGCGCTTTGTTCTTCATTTGATAGCCGAAAGGCGGGGAGGACTGATATTCGCCACGCAGGGCCTTTTCCGTCATCGTCCGCCGGACATCCTCAGAAAGGTTTATGCTGTAGTATTCGTCCATAGCCTCGATAAAGGCTTCCATGATAATGGACATCTTATTGTCGCAGTCGAGCGGTTCCTTTATCGAGATTACATCTATCCCGCACTTTTTTCTCAAAAGCGACTTATATACTACGCTGTCCTCTCTATTTCTCGCAAACCGGCTGAATTTATACAGCAGCACGAGGTCAAAGGGCTTTGGCTTAGTCTTTGCATTTGCAATCATCGCCTGAAAACGCGGCCTTGTTTCTGCTTTCCTGCCTGAAATCCCCTCGTCGATATAGATATGGTTTTCCAGAATCTCAATATTGTGCTGCTTAGCGTATATGCGCATCTCTCTTAGCTGGGAATCAGGTGAATATTCAATCTGGTCGTCCGTCGATACGCGGATATAACATGCCGCCCGCCTTACTTTCATATGACAAACCCGCCTTCGCATATAATGAAAATACTCGCAATCCGTTTTTGCGGCACAAGGTTTGGGTGACAGTTATGGCAAAGGCTAAGAGGGAGATTGCCACCGCCGCTTCAGTTTATATTGAAGGGAAAGAATACGATATAGATAAGCTGTCAGAGATTCAAAGGCGCGCATTTGCAGGACAAATCAAGCTGCAGCTTCTAAAGCCGGTACTTAGCGATAAGAGTCTGACAGCTACTCTGAAAGGCGGCTATCAGAGCATAAGAACTGCTTTTAGTTTATGTGAGCATGACGAAGAATAAAAATTAGAGCTGTCTGTTCATGTTTATGCACAAACGGGCGGCTATTTTACTTTTTGCTTTTATGCCAGCCGGGTATCAAATCAGTGATGCGGTGCTGCCATCCAAATAAGCTTTGGCTCTTTAAGGGCAATGGATAAGTGAATTCATCCTGATATCCATAAGAGTCACGGCGGCTTTCATTGTTGTTAAAAAAATTGTAATCATTAAAATAGGGCGAGTATGTGCTTATTGAAACCTTATTTGCCTTAGTGTCAAAGGTGATATAGCGTATATAGCCGCCGCCTCCCATTGGGCCTTCCTGATAATCGCTGAGAATTTGATAAACGGTTCTGTCATATACGCCGTCGCCGTCATCGTCTATTTTGTCTTCCTTTCTGGCAGCGCCGTGATAATGGCCGTTTAAGGTCATTATCACATTTTTGTTGCGCTTTACTACATTATTAAATATCTCCTCGCCGACGAAGTCACGCCGGCCGGTGTTGTTAAGATAGTTGTGAAAACACAAGATTGCGGTTTTATCTTTGTGTTCAGCCAGCACCTGGTTCATCCAGTCAAACTCGGCTTTGCTGATTCCCCAGCCCATATATACAATGATGAAATCATTTCTGCCTGCCGATATGAGGTCATAATGACCCTTGTTGTTTTTATAAGAACCGCCGTACCAGATGTTGCTGCAAAAACGCTTTTCACCGAAATAACGGTCATATTCGGAATAGTCTTTTTTATCGTGATTTACGTCGTGGTTTCCTGCCAGCACACCATAGGGCATTTTTGCGTTGTCGAGGAGAGACAGGCAATTATCGGCATTTATCCATTGATACTCTTTTTTTGAGTTATCCACTATATCGCCGGTGTGGATTACATACTTCGTATTTCTGGATTCCCGGTTGTCAAGTATATATTGAACCGTCAATTTATAAAGATCAGGGTATTTCGACGTATAATACTGCGTATCCGTCAGCCACGCAAAGCTAAAACTTCTGTCTTCCTTGCAGAAAGAAGTGTTTATATCATGGGATTGAGTGGGGTTAATATTTACCGGTGCCTTAGCGTTTACCGCCATGCCGCTGAAAGACAAATAGGCCATCAGCAAAATAGTACAGAGCAGGCGTGGGGCTAAACGCTTGATTTTTATTAATTTCAATTCCAAAAATCCCTTCTTTCCTATGATATTTTTGGTTTCGACAAAACAACAGACGCCACGTTGTTTTATTATTTCTTGTAGATTTAAAAATATATAATTGAGTCAATCATTTGAGAGTGGCAAAAGTTTTAAATTAGATTAATAAATTCCTGATTTTTTACTCACGAAGGCTTGTCCGTTTCAACAGCAAACTTGGGAGCGGTTGAAATTAAACTGTCTCATTCAGCAGTAAGGTCCACCATACTGAGTAATAATTATCTTCGCAAGCTTGGGGTCGCATTTTGATATCTTAACGGGATATTGAAGTTTCTTTTCATAAATCCACATTGCTGTCTGCCTCCTTTGTGTACTCCCACGGCCACGGACTGTTTATCCACTGCCAACGTGTGCTGGGTGTTATATCTCTTGTGTTGAGAGGACCAAATTTTGAAGTAAACTGATCAACTAAAAACTGACGCTGCTTAGCATATTTATCGTGGAGTTTCAGTGCTTCAGTATCATTTGGGTGCGTGTTGAGATAAAGGTGCAGGTCGAACATTGCGAAGCTGACGGTGCTTATCTTTTTTAGCAACATTTCTCTTTCGTTCATTTCATACAACCTCCACTGCCAATCCAAGGTTTATCAAGGTCAGGGAAAATAGTGCCGGCTTTGAATCCTGTATTTTCGTCATAGATAGCAGTTAGCTGCTGAAAAGGCACATATGCCATCCCTATTGGTGTCTGCGCCGGAAAAGCGCTTCTGTCCGGCTGCAATGGATACATCTGACTAAACACATCGTCGGGAATCAATGCAATTACTCCTTTCTTAAGAATTACACGCCGATAGAGTCCTAAGACCCTGATATAAAACATAAAAAATCCGGACACAACAGTTTCGCACGCACTCTATGTATCGGGCACAGCGGAACCGCAGTGTCCACTATCAGTATATGTACAAGCGAGGGACAGGTTCATATAAAAAATAAGCGCGTCCCTGATTTAGGGACGCGCTTGACCGATTATATTAGGAGGGAATTTATTAATCCTGCAGCAATTTTGACTTTGAAAGCGCTTTCTTAATGGAATCATTGAAAGGCACAGCGATAATAATTGCTATCAATGTAGTTGCAAGGGAACCGACGATACCGGTGCCAACTTTGACAAGTGCCAATGTAATGGCATTGCCGGTATGGGCGCTGCCTGTATAAAATTTGATAAGGGAATTTACAAAATCACAGATGGCATATCCGACAAGGGAAACAGCGCCGCCGGCAAGGCAAGCGATAAAGTTTGTCTTTTGGTCATTGCCTCGACGGCCTCGGCTCCATGCAATTTTTCCGACGACAAAACCAGTCAAGAACTTGATGACAAGCGTCCAGGGCGCAGTCATCATGTATCCGTTAAGCAGGTCATAGAGTGTCATGCCTATGCCGCCGGCAAGACCGCCGGCAAGGTCGCCGAGCAGGAGTGCCGCAATAAAGCAGACGGCACTGCCGAGATGTACCATCGAGGAGCTTGCACCACCCAAGCTGAACTGGATATGAATATAAGTCGCTGCAAAAGACAAAGCCGCCATCAGCGCGGTAAAAACCATAAAACGCGTCTTTTTTAAATTAACTGAATCCAATTAAAACCCTCCTCAAAGCCCATTTCACTATAGTGGCTCATAACCAACAATCGTATTCTGTTCAATGAGCCAGGGGATAGACTTTTCAATCATGACACCTTCCCGCGGGTCACAGTTATAGCCATAAGCGGTTGCTGCTGCAATTTCTACAAAACGCGACGCCCGTGATATAGCTATCGGAAGGCTATCTCCCGTAAGCAATCCGCCAACGAGCACACTGGCAAAAATATCACCTGTACCGGGATATGATATAGGTAGGAGATTGCAGTCAACCCGCCAAAAGGCGTTGTGATCCCGGTCATATCCGATATTTGAAATCTTTCCGGGTACAACGAAAGCGCCGGTAATAACCACATATGCAGGACCTTTTTCTGAAAGCCTGACCAGCATACTGCGCGCTTTGTCCCGCCCGAGCACTTCGTTTGTATAGTTCTCACCGAGAAGGATACAGGCTTCGGTCAGGTTTGGGGTAATCAGGTCGGCTTTTTTAACAAGACGGCTCATTTGTGAAATAATCTGCAGTGTGACGGTTCGGTAAGCCTTGCCGTCGTCACCCATGACGGGGTCTACCACAGCGAGCGCATTAGGCCATGCTTCGATATAAGAGCCTACCTGCGACGCCTGCTGTTCACTTGCGAGAAAGCCGCTGTATATACAGTCGAATTCAATGCCGAGCCTTTTCCAATGTTCGAGACAGGGCATTACAAAGTCCGTTAAATCCCGGATTTCAGGGTATCCGAATCCGCCTGTATGGGTTGATAATATCGCAGTAGGAACGGGACAGGTCTGCACTCCCATTGCTGCAAGTATTGGAATTATGACAGCAAGTGAGCACCGGCCGAATCCGGAAAGGTCGTGGATTGCTGCAACACGGGGTGAACGGTTTGTCATGTGAGTTTCTCCCTTTAACACAATTTAAATTATAGAGACTGATAAATAACTCTGCAAACTGGAGATAAAACTGCCTGAACTTTTGGTTATGTTATTTTGCCGATATGCGCAATAAATTTCCAACCCGCAGTTGTATAAGTAGCACATGTATTTTTGGCATAATAATGGCAGGCATTAATTTGAATGTTAAATTAAACTAATATGATAAAAAAACCAGTTGATTTTTAGCAAAATCGCAGATATAATAAAAGTCGACCATTTATATTATAATGTCTGCTTTAAAAAATTAAAGTCTCAACTTATTCGCTATTGACAATAATACAAGGTTTATGATATCATATTTAGCGTCGCAAATGAGGAGAGATGTCCGAGTGGTTTATGGAGCTGGTCTTGAAAACCAGTGACCCGAAAGGGCCGGGGGTTCGAATCCCTCTCTCTCCGCCATATTTGTTTTTAAAAGATTTTAATTAACCATGGAGAAGTACTCAAGTGGTTAAGAGGCGCCCCTGCTAAGGGTGTAGGTCGGGTAACCGGCGCGAGGGTTCAAATCCCTCCTTCTCCGCCAAATACGGATGTAAGGCTTATAGCTTTACATCCGTATTTTTGTATTACACAGCTTTCCCGCATATTGAATACTAATTTAAGAAAACAAATGCTTTGGTTGAATGATTATTGCCGAGGCTTTTCTCGTAATAGGGCTTTTTATATGTTACCAAAGGAAGGCCGCCCGCAGAGTCACTCCCTGCGGGCGGCCTTGGGTTTTGAGTAGAAATAGGCGCAATTATATAGTACAATCTACTTATAATAAGCGCAGTGGGATACTAAAAGTCGTGATCAAAACATTGCTTCTATATCATAAATTTGCAAAAGCATTTTGCTGATTATCAATTCCACTTATCGTAGAACTGCCTGTCTCCTCAAATCTGCGGAGCGTGTGTGTAAAAAGATAAGCAAATCATCTATTATTCATCTGTGAAAGGAGTTTCGGTCATGGATCAGATTAAAATAGGCAAATTCATAGCCCAAATGAGGAAAGAGAAAGGATTAACGCAATTGCAGCTTGCCGACATGCTGAACATCAGCAATAAGACGGTCAGCAAGTGGGAGCGGGGAAATGGGCTGCCGGAAGTTTCGCTGATGCTTCCGCTGTGTGAGACTCTCGGAATTAATGTCAATGAGCTCCTTACGGGTGAAAAATTGACCGACTCCGACTATAAAAAGAAAGCGGAGGAGAATATGATGGACCTCGTAAAAGAGAAAGAAGAAAGCAAGAAGAAAATTTTGCTGTCGGTGATAGTAGGTATTATTACCGTTATTGCAGGAATAGCCCTGATTTGTGTTGCAGGGATGTTTGAAATGGCGGTACAGACGCGGATACTGTTTATTGCCCTCGGCTTAATTGTGATTGCCGGCGGGATTTTTACAGCGTGTGTTCTTGATATGGACGCAGGCACATTTGAATGCCGTTACTGCAAGGCGAGATTCAAACCGAGCGCTGCTGCTTATATCGCGGGGGCGCATACAATTACAAAAAGACGTCTGAAATGTCCGGAATGCGGGAGAATAAGCTATTGCAAGAAGAGGCTGACGCACTGAGTAATCAATGGAGGAAAGGGTATGAAGGCAATAAAAACCGAAAAGCTCACAAAGTATTACGGTAAGGTGAGAGGCATTATTGACGTTACGCTTTCGGTGGATGAGGGCGATTTCTTTGGGTTTATCGGGCCAAACGGGGCAGGGAAAAGCACCACTATCCGCACTTTGTTGGGGCTGATCTATGCTACAAGCGGACGCGCTGAAATATTCGGCAAAGATATTGTAAAAAACAAGATTGAGATTCTGTCGGAGGTCGGGTATCTCCCTTCTGAAACGATGTTTTACAGCGGAATGAGGGTAAAGGATATCCTTGCTTTTTCCGCCCGCATGAGAAAGAAGGATTGTACGGAAGAGGCAAAGCGGCTTTGCGAAAGGCTGGAACTCGATATCAACGTGAAGGTTGACCAGCTCTCCCTCGGGAACCGCAAAAAAGTGGGCATTGTTTGTGCTTTGCAGCATAGGCCCAGGCTGTATATCCTCGATGAACCCACCAGCGGCCTTG
>ENA-UPSB01003583-UPSB01003583.1-bioreactor-metagenome-genome-assembly--contig:-NODE-3583-length-11789-cov-4.100648_pt1 | contig 11789 bp, 11 predicted proteins | sample MGYA00238182_ERZ773286 | MGnify/ENA primary metagenome ERZ773286 (study PRJEB29026, sample SAMN07631240) | bioreactor metagenome | isolation source: Switchgrass digestor | place: USA: Dartmouth... | reverse complement strand
CGAGTTGCAAATCGCCAGGCTGAAAAGCCTGAAGTATCAGGGTATTTATATCCATGACGAAATATCCGCAGATATTGAGGTCAAAGATGTAATTGACTATGAAGTAAAGCATAAGCTGGTTGGCTCACTGAAGAATGTTTTTATTGAAACTAAAGATGGTGGCTTTAACAAAAAAAATGTTGTTAATTTAAAGCGCATGGTTGACGATATAGTAAATGAGATGTCATCAAACGATGACATAGTTTATAACATGTTAGATTTGAAGTTTTATGATGATTACACATATTTTCATTCTGTCAACGTGTTTGTATTGTCCTTGATTCTGGGAATATCCCTGAAACTTAACAAGGACGAGCTGTTTCACCTCGGCATGGGGGCAATCCTGCATGATATAGGAAAGGTTTTTGTGCCAAAGGAGATCATAAATAAAAACGGCAGGTTGACAGATGAAGAATTTGAAATCATCAAAAGCCATACCGAAATGGGGTGCAATTATCTTAGGGAAAAGTGGGATATTTCTAATGAATCTGCGATGGCCGTTTTAACCCATCACGAGAAATACAATGGAACCGGCTATCCGTACAAATTAAAATCAGATAAAATTCCTATTTACGGCAAAATCATTGCGATTTCAGATGTTTACGACGCTCTGACATCTGACCGGCCTTATCGGAAAGCGGTTTTGCCCTCCGAAGCCATGGAATACATAATGGCAAGTTCCGGCATTTATTTCGATTACGAAATTGTCGAAGTATTCTGCAGGAAAATCATGCCTTTCCCCGTCGGCACAACTGTCCAGCTTAGCAACGGAATGACGGGGATAGTTATCGAAAACCATCCTGAAAACTGTTTAAGGCCTAAGGTCAGGATTCTGGATCAGGATGGCAACGCAGTTGACTGCATTGACCTTTTTAATAACAAAGATTTGCTAAATGTTACAATTGTTTCAACCAATATGTCAAATTGATTCTAATGGGGGTATTTAAAAATGGCAAGAGTTATGATTTGTGATGACGCTGCTTTCATGCGTATGGTAATCAGGAAACTGTTGGAGGAGAACGGCTTTGAAGTTGTTGCCGAGGCGGAAAATGGTGTAGTCGCCGTTCAGAAATATATCGAGCATAAACCGGATATTGTAACTATGGATATTACCATGCCTCAGATGTCCGGAATTGATGCACTAAAGGCTATCCGCGAATACGACAAAAAAGCCAAAGTTGTTATGGTATCGGCAATGGGACAGGAGGTTATGGTTAAAGAAGCAATTCTTGCCGGAGCCAAATCTTTCATTGTCAAACCATATAAGGAAGAACAGGTTCTTGAAACATTGAGAAAAATTGCCGAAATGGATTGATTGTGGCCTGATTAAGGCCTGATTAAGCCAGGTTTTCCTGACACAAAGGAGGGGTTCCCTTGTCAACCCAAAACACGAACGACTTCGTAGAAGTATTTGTTTATGAAACTTCGCAGAACGTGGAGCTTTTGGAGCAGATTATCCTGTCCAGCGAAACATCCGGTTTCACCCGCGACAACCTTAATGAGATATTCAGGATTGTCCACACCATCAAAGGCTCCGCCGCCATGATGCTATATAACAATATTTCGGAAATTTCCCACAAGATTGAGGATTTGTTCTTCTATCTCAGAGAGCATGACAACCTTACATATGACAGCTCAGAACTTTCTGAAATTGTTTTGAATGTTATCGACTTTATTAAGTCGGAATTAGATAAAATCAAGGCCGGAGAACATCCGGACGGCAACCCGGAGAATATTGCCGCCAATATCAGGGCTTTTTTGGAAAAGCTTAAATCTGAAAACAAGGATGTCAACTTTGTTTCAAAGGGCGGTAATGAGAAGAAGGCTGATGAATCCCCTGCTGCTCCTGTGGCGGAGAATAAGGAGATGACATCCTATGAGGCTGTCGTTTTCTTTGAAGACGGCTGCCAGATGGAGAATATCCGCGCCTTTGACATTGTGCACAGGCTTGGCAGCGTGGCAGTTGATATAGTACACACGCCAGAAGGCCTGATTGAAGATGACCAGTCGGCCGAAATAATTGCGAAAAACGGGTTTAGGGTGGAATTTAAATCCGATAAGCCTTTTGAGGAAATACAGCAAATTTTTGAAAAGACGCTGCTTGTAAAAGAATACAGCCTGAGCGAAATAAGGAATGTTCAGGAGCCGGCTGCTTTAGAGAAGGCACAGCAGGCGGAAAACAACGGCAACCAGCAGGCTGAAAATAAAAAGGATACGGAATTAAAGTCGAAACAGAACAGCATCATCAGCGTCAATATCGAAAAGCTGGACAAGCTGCTTGATTTGGCAGGGGAATTGGTCATAGCCGAGGCCATGCTGACAAACAGCTCCGATTTGGCAGGGCTGGATTTGCCCAATTTTACAAAGACGGCACAGCATTTAAGGAAGATTATTGATGAGCTTCAGGACGTGGTAATGTCCACTCGAATGGTTCCCCTGACCGTGACCTTCCAGAAGATGAACAGGATTGTTCATGATATGAACAAAAAACTGAACAAAAAAACCAAGCTGGTTTTAGTAGGTCAGGAAACAGAAGTGGATAAAAACATCATTGAGCATATCTCTGACCCCTTAATGCATCTCGTCAGGAATGCGGTGGACCACGGTATAGAAATGCCTGAAGAAAGGGTTAAGAAAGGAAAGCCGGAGGTTGGCACCATAATTCTTGAGGCAAGAAATGAAGGCAGCAATGTAATCATCACTATCAAGGACGACGGCAAAGGCTTTGACAAGCAAAGCATCCTTGCAAAGGCAAGGGAGAAAAACCTGCTGCCAAAACCTGAAAAGGACATGACCGACAACGAGATTTATTCTCTTATTTTCCTGCCCGGATTTTCCACCAAAGACAAGGTTTCGGAATATTCCGGCAGGGGAGTGGGGATGGATGTTGTAATAAAGAATGTGCAGGCCATTGGCGGCACAATCAACCTTGACAGCCAGCCCGGAGAGGGTTCCACAATTTCCATCAAGATTCCCCTTACCCTTGCCATTATTACCGGTATGAATGTAAAAGTCGGGGAATCCATATATTCAATCCCGATTAACGAGGTCAAGGAATCCTTCAGGCCGAATAATTCGGATATAGTCAGGGACCCGGAAGGCAATGAAATGGTGATGGTCAGAGGCAACTGCTATCCCATTTACCGCCTCCATAAGAAATTCAATATCAAAACAGACGTCACCGATTTTGAAGACGGTATTTTTGTGATGGTAGAGCATGAAAACAACAGCCTGTGCCTGTTTGTTGACGAATTGCTGGGCCAGCAGCCGGTAGTGGTAAAAGCTTTGCCTAATTATATCCTGAAGTACAGAAAAATCAGTTCCATTGCTGGATGCACCCTGCTTGGCGATGGAAGCATAAGCCTTATTTTGAATGTAAGTGAGCTGGTGAAGTTAAAATAGCTTTGTAGACTGTAAACATTGTCTCTAATTCAGGGTGGGAGGGTGTTTATATGAAGTTAAAAAGGTTTACGTTGGGTACCAAATTGGTAGTATGTTCAGCCCTTATCCTTCTTGTTTCTATAGCTGTCATCAGCTTGCTGGTGTTTTTCTCGGCAAACAGTATGTTGCAGGAGAAAATCCAAACCGACCTTAACACCCGGGCCACGGATGTTGCAAGAGCTATAGAAAATAAACTGGAAAACCTTAAACTGCAGGTTGAGGGCATAGCTGACGACCAAAGCGTCAGGATGGTGAAATGGATAGGATGGGACGACCTTAAATTAACCCTGAATTCAGGCAAGGAAAAGTACGGATTTGCAAATATCGGTATTGCGGATTTGGAAGGAAAACTAAAGCTTATTGATGATAAAACCATCGATATCAGCAATTATGATTTCTTTAACAGTGTTATTAAAGGCAGTACATCAATTTCTGACCCCATAGATTCCAATGGGCAGATTGTTTTTGCCTTGGCTGCTCCGGTATATGAAGATCGTCAGATTGTTGGGGCTCTTGTTGCAATCCATGACAATGATGTCCTGACCAATATTATAAAAGAGGTAAAAGAGGGCAGGACAGGGCACGCCTATATAATCAACCAGAATGGGACAATAGTTGCCCACCCTGACCAGCAAAAGGTTGTGGACCAGGAAAATATCATTGAAAGCTCCAAGACAAACAAGGATTTGCAGGAGCTTGCCGAGTTGCATCAAAAAATGATTAATGGCGAGTCCGGCCTTGAGGAATACAGGTACGATGGCCGTGTGCACTATCTGGTTTATTCCCCAGTCACCGGAACAAAGCTGTCCCTGGCTCTGACAGTCCCGAAAAATGAGTTGATTTCCATTGTTTATACGCTGCTAAACGAGATTGTCGTATCAGCGGTATTGTTGTTGGCGGTTTCAATTGTCTTAACCCTGTTTTTTATGCGGTTGGCGGTGGTCAAGCCTGTTAAGTCTATGGTAACTGTGGCGGAGTCAATTGCCAATGGGGATCTGAATGTTTACCCTGAATATGTTGAAGGGGCAAAGGATGAAGTCTGCAGGCTGCAAAACGCCATTGCTGTAATGACGGATAAACTGAATTACCTGATTTCTGAAATCAACCAGGCTTCGGAACAGGTGTCCATGGGTGCAAAGCAGTTATCCGATTCAAGCATGGCGCTGTCCCAGGGGGCTACCGAGCAGGCAAGCACCATCGAGGAACTCACAGCTTCTATTGAGGAAATGTCCTATCAGATTAAATCCAATGCGGAAAGCGCTGAGAAAGCCAATCAGATTGCGACCCAGTCGCGGGACAACGCTACTCAGGGCAAGCAGGATATGATGGATATGCTTCAGGCAATAGGGGATATAAACGAATCCTCCAGAAATATATCCAAAGTTATTAAGGTTATTGACGATATAGCTTTCCAGACAAACATTCTGGCGCTAAACGCTGCCGTTGAGGCCGCAAGGGCAGGCCAGTATGGCAGGGGATTCGCGGTAGTCGCCGAAGAGGTAAGAAACCTTGCCATCAGGTCTGCTAATGCGGCGAAAGAAACTTCAGAGATGATTGAAGGCTCCCTCAATAAGGCCCAAATAGGGGCAAAAATCGCCCAGAAAACCGCCGATTCTTTCAATAAGATTATTGACGGCTTTTCAAATGTCGCAGATCTGGTGGAGAATATATCCACCTCATCCAGCGAGCTTGCTGCCGGTATTTCGCAGATTAATCAGGGGCTTATGCAGTTCTCCCAGGTTGTGCAGATAAACTCTGCCACTTCGGAGGAAGGGGCTGCGTCAAGCCAGGAATTGGCTGGACAGGCAGAACTGCTTAAACAGTTGGTCAACAGGTTTAAGCTCAGAAAAGCCGGCAAACCCCGTGGTGTTAATACCGCGCATTTGGCCGAAGAACCCGCCCTGGACATTGAGCCCGACCAGGGCAAGTTTGAACTGGAGTATCAGGAAGTGAATGACGATAAGCCTGAATCCATAGACTTGGGCGACAACAGCCTTTCGGATTTCTAATCAGTTTCCTCAGCCTCTAACAAAGAAAGGGTGATATTATGGGAGAGTTTCTTGCTCTTAAGCAGATTGTGGAGGAAGATTCCCAGGACGGCAAATTCCTGACGTTTGAACTGGGAAAAGAGAGTTATGGCATTGAGATAAAGTATGTAACCGAGATAATAGGCATACAGCCTATAACCGAAGTCCCCGAAATGCCGGAGTATATAAAAGGGGTAATTAATCTCAGGGGCAAGATTATCCCGGTTATGGATGTAAGGCTGAGATTCGGCAAGCCTGCGGTTGAATATAACGAGCGGACCTGTGTTATCGTAATCGATATACATGATATTTCCCTGGGCCTGATTGTGGACAGGGTATCGGAGGTTTTGCTGATTTCAGAAGAAAATATCGCCCCGCCCCCTGAGTTTGCCAGAGTATCCGGCAGTGGAAGGTTTGTCAAGGGGATTGGCAAGGTAGACGGAGAAATTAAAATACTCCTGGACTGCGAAATGTTCCTCAAAGAGGATGATATCGAAGCATTGGAAAACCTGGCAACCAATGATTAGCAGTTTACAAGCATGCATCACAGTGCCTTTTGCTGTGATGCATGCGTACTATTTATACGGATTTTGTTAATTAATTGTCGAATTTTGTAGATTTTGATTTGGTGGGTACTTGAAAATGATAGCCATTACTGAGAAGGAATTTTTGCAGTTATCCCAACTGATTGAGCAGCAGTTCGGGATTCATTTGAAAAAGGAAAAAAAGTCCCTTGTTATGGGCAGGCTGCACCATATTTTGCAGGAAAAGGGGTTTAAAAATTTTTCCCAATACTATGAGTATGTGGTGAATGACAAGACAGGCGCCGCGAAAACCGAACTGGTTAACAGGATAACCACAAACCATACTTTTTTCTTAAGGGAAAAGGACCATTTCGATTTTTTATACAACCATGTTCTGCCGCATTTTGCCGAGAATAAGAGGCATGAGCCTATAAAGATATGGAGCGCCGGGTGTTCATCCGGGGAGGAGCCTTATACCCTGGCAATGGTTATCAGGGATTTTGTGAATAACAACAAGGTGAACCTGAATTCTAAAATCCTGGCCACCGATATATCGGAAAAAGTGTTGAGCAAGGCAATAGCGGGCGTTTATCAGGGGGAAAGCGTGGCAAATCTCCCTGCCATGTGGAAGCTGAGCTATTTTACCAAAATGGATAAGGATACCTTTAAGGTTAATGATGACATCAAGGCATCCATCACTTTCAACAAATTCAACCTGATGGACGAATTTCCTTTCAGGAGCAAATTCCATGTTATCTTCTGCCGGAATGTGATGATTTATTTTAACAGCGATACAAGGGCAAGGCTGCTGAAGAAATTCTATGACGCCCTGGTGGACGGTGGATACCTGTTTATAGGAAAATCAGAATCGATATTGAAAAACGAAGCCGGATTCAAGTATGTTATACCGTCAATTTACAGAAAAATTTGATTTGTCAAATGAGAGAGAAGGATATGAACAATAACAGCGCTAGCAAAAAGAAAATACGGGTCCTTGTTGTTGATGACAGCCTGGTTAGCAGGGAATTTATCATCAGGGGTTTAAATTCCGACCCTGAGATAACTGTGGTCGCCAAGGCTTCTGACCCTTTTGAGGCCAGGGACAGGATTTTGGAATTCCATCCAGATGTTATGACCTGTGATATTCAAATGCCCAAAATGAACGGTATTGATTTTATCAGAAAGCTCCTGCCTCAATACCCGCTGCCGGTGGTTGTGGTAAGCTCCATCAGCGAGGCAATTTTTGACGCTTTAAACGCGGGTGCTGTTGAATTTGTCGCAAAACCGGGCATTAACGACAGTTTTGACGATTTTATCAGCAACCTGATTAGCAAAATAAAAATTGCGTCCAAATCAAAGCTGACTTTGAATAAACGGCTGCTGCAAAGCAAACAGTCTGTAAAATCCGACCTTACAAAGAAATTCGACCTTATTGCAATAGGCGCTTCCACAGGAGGCACAGAGGCGATACATTTTATATTAAAGTCCCTGCCAAGGGAGATCCCCGGCATTGTAATTGCCCAGCATATACCGCCGGTCTTTTCCAAAATGTTCGCTGAAAGGCTTAAAGCACAAACGGTGTTTGACGTAAAGGAAGCGGAAAACGGCGATATTGTGGAACCGGGCTGTGTTTATATCGCGCCCGGGCACCAGCACATCATAGTCAAAAAAGTCGGCAAAAACAACATGATAAGGTTTTATTCGGGCGAAAGCTCCAGCGTGCATACCCCGTCGGTTGACGTTTTGTTTGATTCGGTTGCCGAAGCGGTTGGGAATAAAGCTCTTGGGGTAATCCTGACCGGCATGGGGAGGGACGGCGCCAAGGGGCTGCTGCATATGAGAAATAAAGGCGCCAGGACAGTCGGGCAGGATGAGGAAAGCTCGGTTGTCTACGGTATGCCCAAGGCAGCCTATGAAATTGGCGCTGTTGAAAAACAGGTGAGCCTTGATAGAATACCCAGCACTATTTTGAATTTACTGGCATAGCAGGGGGATAAATATATGAACGATTACGCGAATATTGGGGAAGTACAAAAGGATGTAATCAGGGAACTGGGCAATATTGGCGCCGGCAATGCGGCAACTGCTTTGGCAAGCCTGCTTAACGATAAAGTTGAAATATCCGTTCCAAACCTTAAATTCATCGATATTTCGGAGATATCGGATATTCTGGGAGGGCCGGAGAAGGAAGTCGTAGGGATTCTTGTAAGAATGACCGATGATGTTGACGGTATGCTCATATATATAATGGATTATCATTTTGTAAAGCATTTGCTGGGCAGCCTGCTTAATGAGGATGTGCAAGCATTCAGCGGCATTTCTGAAATAGGGCTTTCTGCCTTAAAGGAAGTTTCAAATATTTTGTCAGGCAGTTATGTGAACGCCCTGTCCAGGCTTACCAGCCTTGATATCAGGCTTTCCCTGCCTGAAATAGCCATCGACATGGTGGGGGCTATCTTAAATTTCCCCGCCGCTGTTGTCGGTGAACTCGGGGACAAGTTGCTTTTGATAGAAGAAAACTTTATTGCCAGCGGAAACTCTATTCAAAGCCATCTACTACTTATCCCTAATATGCAGTCACTCCATGAAATTATGAAGCGATTAGGTGTTGAATAATGGCAGAATGTCTGGTTGTTGGAATATCCGATCAAAAAGTTGCCCGCAAGCCCGATAAGCTGGTGTCTTATGCCCTCGGTTCATGTGTGGGGATATGCCTTTATGACAAGGTCCTGCAGGTAGCAGGCCTGGCCCATATTCTGCTTCCCGATTCAAAAAATAATGTGTCCGGGTCCATCAATGTCTACAAATATGCCGACACAGCTATTGAAAGGCTGGTGCAGCATATGGAAGCATTGGGGTGCCAGCGCAGCAGGATTGTTGCCAAAATATCCGGAGGGGCGAATATGTTCAATACGCCTGGGATAAGTGTCGGGGATAAAAATGTCGAGGCTGTAAGAAGGGAACTTGCAAGGTTAAGGATTAAAATAGTCGCCGAAGATGTGGGCGGAAATTACGGTAGAACCCTGATGTTTGATTCTGAAAACGGCATGCTGGAGGTCAGGTCCCTTTCCCATGGCAATAAAATAATATAATTTATCGAATTTGCTTAAAAATACGATGGATTTGCCGATATTATAATTGAGCAAGGGGTTTTGTCAAATCTTACGGAAAGGATTTGAAATCTATGATCGAGCTAACCGACCTTACAGATAAGACGTTTGTTTTAAACTGTGACCTTATCGAGAATATAACGTCAATCCCGGAAACAAAAATTACTTTAACGAACGGGAAATACTATTTGGTGAAAGAAACTCCTTCTCAAGTTGTTGAAAAGGTGATCAAATACAGAAAAGGCTTGAAATCATCAAAATAATCATGTCTGGGAGCTAAGGAGGACTTCTTTTGGATTTTACACTTATTCTGGGCATTATTGCTGGATTTGCCCTGGTTGTATTTGGAATTGCAAACGGCGGAAATTTGAGAGGGTATTACGATTTTGCCAGTATCCTTATTACAATCGGCGGTACTTTTTCTGCCACTTTTGCCTCGTTTCCCTTTAAGCATTTTATCAGCATACCAAAGCATATTTGGATAGTGATAAAAAAGCCGAAGCACGACCACAATTATTACATAAACCTCATTCTTGAACTGGCGGTGGATGCAAGGCGCAACGGTATCCTGTCCCTCGAGGAGAAGGCACTGAACATAAAGGATAAATTCCTGTCAAACTGCATTATGCTGATTGTCGACGCCATGGACCCTGAAAAGACAAAAGAGCTGATACAGAATGAAATCGACAATATCGAAGCCAGGCATGCCGCAGTTTGGAATATGTATGAAAGGGCTTCGGCTTTCGCTCCGGCTTTCGGTATGATTGGTACTCTGATAGGCCTTATTAACATGCTGGCGAACCTGGACATGGATTCCGAAACCGGCTCGAAAGCTCTGACTCAGGGCATGGCTACTGCGCTTTTGACCACCCTTTATGGTTCGTTAATCGCCAACCTTGTTTTTGTACCAATCTCAAACAAACTCAAGGCAAGGCATGAGGAAGAAATGTTGTGTAAGATGATTATTGCCGAAGGTGTATTTGCAATCCAGGCAGGCGACAACCCCAGGTTTATTGAGCAGAAGCTTAATGCATTTCTGGATAATTATCAAAGAGAGAAGAAAGAAAAAAAGAGAGGGAAGGAACCGAAAGTACCCGAAAATATAGATTGATAAGGATAGATGCCCATGAAGCGCAAAAAAATTGAAGGCTCATCCTCCGGATACAACTGGATGGACACCTACGGCGATATGGTAACGCTGCTGCTTACCTTCTTCGTATTGCTATATTCCATGTCTACAGTAGATGCCCAGAAATGGCAGATGCTTGTTGCCGCTTTAAGTGGTAAAAAGCATATAGTTGTGGACGATGGCCCATCCCGGGTGGGAGGAGAAGTATCAGACGGCAATGTTGAGGACGGCCAGCCTTTTCCGCCCCAGGTGGACATTGACAGGGATGTTAAAGAGGTTAAGGAATTTGACGATTTGTATTATTACTTGAAAAAATATTTCCAAAACAATTCCGACTATCAATCAAAGGTTGAGTTGCATAAAGGCGACGGGTACACGTTTATAACCTTCCAAAACAATGTGTTTTTTGATGGCGACAGCGCCGTTCTAAGGCCCGAAGGCAAAAAAATCCTTGATGTGCTTGCGGATGCCTTGAAAAACATTTCTAACGATATTGGTGAAATCAGGGCATACGGGCACACCGCCAGGGCAGGCTCCGCAAACCAGCCAAATACCATCGAAGGCGACAGGACGCTGTCTGTTCTAAGGGCAAACAATGTTATTATCTATTTGCAGAAGAAGAACATCATCGAGCCTAAAAAAATGGTTGCTGAAGGGTATGGCGAGCACAGGCCCCTTGTACCCCATGACGGTACAGAAGCAACCAGAATTAAAAACAGGCGCGTGGAAATCTACATTGCAAAAGCTGACAAATCCAACCTTACTCTTGATAAGATATATGAGGAAATTAACAAATCAAATAAAAAAGACAACAACCAAAATAATAAATAGATTACAAGTTCTCCTTTATGTAAAAGCAGGAAATCCCGCCGGCTAAGTTTTTAGCGGCGGGCTTTCCCGCTTTTTTAGGTTTCTGTGCAGAAAATCCCCATCGGCACAGCAGATGGGGATTTTAAAGTTTCATGGCGTTGTGGTTGGATTAGACGCAGTTGAGGTTGTATCCGAAGTTGTGGGGGCAGGTTCTTCAAAGGCGCCGGGGTACAGGGCTTTGGCTATTCTCCTTGCCGCTTCAACCATCCTCATGCCCTGGCTTTCAATCAATTCAGCCTCGATCTCGAAAACTTTTTGACTTTTAACAGCCGGGCTGGATTTCAGCCCGTTCAAATTCTTAACCTTTTCTTTAATGGATGGCGGGCAGAATATTGCCTCAGCCTGGCTAAGGACAGACTCTTCTGCCATCCAGTCCTTATTGTTTTCAGCAGGGTTTTCCGCCCCTGCAGATGTAATCAAACGGTGTATTACGGTATCGCCGGTGGCTACATGGATATAGGAATCTGCAACATAGAGCGCCTTGATTGTCGGGGTATCGGAAAGGCTGGATAATACTTTTTCATTGATATCGTCTAATTTGTTGTTAATCTCAAGCATGTAAGACGAGCCTTTTTCGGCTCCCTGCTTTTCACCAAGGAAAATTTTTGGCACAGATTGATAGATTGACTGAAGCTCGCTAAAATCCTGC
>ENA-UPSB01003581-UPSB01003581.1-bioreactor-metagenome-genome-assembly--contig:-NODE-3581-length-11801-cov-4.312191_pt1 | contig 11801 bp, 8 predicted proteins | sample MGYA00238182_ERZ773286 | MGnify/ENA primary metagenome ERZ773286 (study PRJEB29026, sample SAMN07631240) | bioreactor metagenome | isolation source: Switchgrass digestor | place: USA: Dartmouth... | reverse complement strand
ATCACCTTGAGATTCATGGCGGCGGCATCATTCAATACGTCATCAATCATATAATTCGGAGCGTAATTAAGGTAATAGTTATTTGCGCCCTGAAAATAAAATGGTTTTCCGTCAAGTACAAAATAGTTGCCATTCGTCGCAACAAATCCTGACTCAGCGTTCGTCTCCGACGCTGCGCTTACACTTGTAAACGATGTCATGCCAAAAACTATTGCCGCCGCAAGTGCAGCCGCAGCGAATTTTTTCATTAGGAAAACCTCCTGTCATTGAGTGTGGAGGGTGCGGCACCTGCCGCACCCCGCCACCGATTAGGTTTAGGGCTCCATGCCCCATTCGAGTTTGCCATCTATATAAAGAGTTGCCTTTGTCCAATCGACATACGAATTATCCGTTGGGTTAAACGAATAGTCGTCTGCCTGATTGTAATCGCTCCAGTCAGCCTTTGAGAAGCGGGCCTGGACTTCAACGCTTGCACCCGGTGCAATCTGTCCCGCGCCAGAGGTGAATCCTATCTCAAGGTAGGTATCCGCCCCATCGACCGGATTATCCATCTTGACAAATGTGCTGGTGACGTTGGAGCTACCTACACTTGACCAGTCACACCAGAAGTTCTGACTCTGGGTGCCGTCCTCTGTGAAGTAGTAGCGGATCTTTACTGTTGACAGGTCAACAGCAGTATCACCAGTGTTGACAAGACGGAAGCGCGGCATAATGCCGTTTGTCGTCGACTGGGTATTGGAGTTGAACATCTGGAGCTTAAGGTCACCAATGACTATCGGCGACGTATTGACAACGGTTATTGCAAGGATCGGGTCTGTGCCCTTGTTGAAGTCGAATATGAGATTCAGAGTGCCAACCGGCTGCTTTGAGAGATAGGATTTGAGTATAGTAACTGTTCCGTCGCTGCTGACTGTGTAGTCAGTGCCTTTTACAAGGGCTGTGCTGCCGTTGTAAATGCCGTTCAGCGTATTGCCGTTGTAGGTGACCTCAACAGGAATATCGGCCTGATTCTCGGCATTGAGGTCAAAGGTTGCAGTCGTCGGTGAAATCTCAGAATCTACAACCGGTGTACTGTCGGTAATCGTGACTTTGAGAACCGGGTCTGTGCCTGAGTCAAAATCAAACCTCAGGTTCGCTGTTCCCTCATCTAATGTTGCAAGATAGCTCTTTAAGATAGTGATTGTATCGCCGTCACTTGACACAGTATAATCTGTGCCTTCTGCAAGGGCAGTAGTTCCGTTATAGATACCCTTGAGCGTCTTGCCGTTGTAAGTAACTGAAACAGGTATATCGGCCTGTTTTTCGGGGTTAAGGTCAAATGTCGCAGTTGTCGGTGAAATCTCAGCACTTACAACCGGCGTTGTGTCGGTTATTGTTACTGTGAGAACAGGATCTGCACCTGCGTCAAAATCAAACTTCAGGTTCGCAGTTCCCTGATCCAATGTTGAAAGGAAGCTCTTTGAGATAGTGACTGTCTTGCCGTCACTTGACACAGTATAATCTGTGCCTTTTACAAGGGCGGTGGTTCCGTAATAAATGCCTTTGAGCGTTTTGCCGTTGGCATTTACTGCAACGGAGATGTCCGCCTGATTCTGGGGATTGAGGTCAAATGTCGCAGTTGTCGGTGTGATAGAAGCATCTTTTACGCCGCTTGAACCCGGCTCATTGCCAAAGATCTTTACACCGTCGTCATAAACCGGAATATTGAGCGCAAGTACGGGTGATGAACCCGGGGTTGTAGAAATACCCTCGTATGAGAAGTCGTTCGAGTTATCCCACACGTTGACATTCTCCGGATAGGACATTCTGAACTGGACTTCTTTCCTATAAACAGACTGTCCGCCCGGATAGATCTTTGTGCCAGTGAAATCAACATTTACATAGTAGATATTGTGTGCCTCGTCCCACGGATAAAGGCCGCTGACAGTCGCGCCGGCGTTGTAATTGGTCTTAATGGTGACGTCTTTCGCGCTGTAGCCAGCTTTGACGAGTTCACTGATATCAATAAAGTATTTGAATGAGAGCTTGTCCCCCATTCTTGCAGGCCAACCTGATTCGTTGTAGATCAACGCTTTGATTTCCTCAAAGTTGCTGCCTGCGGAGTTAACTGAGGCTTCTACAAAGAATTCGTTATTTGTCGGAGTCTCGATTGCATTTAAGCCTTCAATCGGCGATCCGCCGTAATCTCTGTACAAAGAGGTAAGCGCACAGACAAGGCCCGCGTTGTAGTCGCAAGCAACTTCTGTCTGGGTATAGTTGGCGCATGAATCATCATAGCTGTCCCCTTGGTCCGGTCCGCCGACCAGTGCGCCAACAAGGAGGTGGCGGCAGTAACCGGGTATCTGCATGCTGTCAGCCCATGAGCTTTCAGCTGTCCTGTGATGAGGATTCTTCGGATAATTGGTACCGAATCCGATTACATAGCTGCGTCCCGAAGAGCCAAGTGCATAGTCTACCTGTTGCTTTGCAAACGCTTTGTAAGTATTGGCCTTTTCGGCGCTGCAAAGTCCGCTGTTCGCATAAACGTCGGCCAGGAATGCCGCCGTTGTTGCATATCTTAATGGACCCCACTGTTGGAGCCATGCGAGCCCTTTAGGCGTATATGTAACCCTGTCGCCGTCATAGCCAGTTGTCCACCAGTCAAGGTTCCTCTCAACTGATTCTTTGTAAATGGACTTGCCTGTGATACGAGCGAGCAGGAGTTGGGCACCATAATGGACATCATCCCAGCACTGGGTGTACTTATACTCTATAATGTCCGACTGGCCCTGCCTGTTCCATTTGTCAACATAGGATTCAGCCTTATCGAGATAATCTGAATCGCCTGTTGCGATGTAGAGCCAGACTGCAGCCCATGAAAGTTCATCATAGAAGCCGCTGAATGAGTTGTAATATCCCGAAGCGGCTGTATAGCCGGCATCGCTCTTTGTCGAATCTGCGAAATTGAATAAGTCTTTCGCATGCGACAGGCAATTTGCGGCATATGAGGGATCGGAGTCCTCAAAGACAACTGCCGCTGCCGCCAGAGCTGCGGCTGCTTCAGCAGAAACGGTTGAACCTGGGCTTGAGGTATCAACCTTAAAGGCCGGGCGTTTCATCTGCATGACCTCGGCAGGCCCCCACCATGCGTGGTCAAGGCTGCCGTCGCCCACCTGATAATAGAATACGTTGGGTGACGGATGACACTTAATAAGGTAGTCCGTTGCCCACTTTATTGCAGTTTTTATGTAGCTGAGCTGACCTCTTGAAGCAAGGGCATCCTTGTTCTCATAAACGTCCCATGCCAGCATAGCTGCTGTATATGACATAGGAAGATTGAACTTTACATGGTCGCCCGCGTCATAATAACCGCCGGTGAGGTCGAGACCAACGTCGCTTCCGTCGCTCATGCCGGAATCGCCGCGCCAGTTGTTGCGCTGGTCGGGGGCAACGGGACCGGAACGCTGGAATTCATAAAACATGATTGCTTTCTGCAGCGCTTCGCCGTAGTTGTAGCTGCCGGATGCCTGGGTCGCCGCTGAAGCAGCAAACGGCATCGGGATGGCGGTCATGCTTACAACTGCCGCTGACAGCGCCGCGCTGAGGAATTTTTTAAACGTCCTCATCCACAAAACTCCTTTCATTTATTCCATGCCCCTCCCAATAGGAAGGGGCATGGATAATGTACTGATTAAATTACGGTTCAACTCCCCAAATTAGCTCGTCGCCGAGATACGCTGTTACCTTTGTCCAGCTGGCATAGGATGAGCCGGAGGAGTTAAACGAATAGTCATCTGCCTGGTTATAATTGCTCCAGTCAGTCTTTGAGAAACGGGCCTGAACCTCAATACTCTGGCCAGGAGCAAGAGTTCCCGCTCCGCTGCTGAATGTGATTTCAAGGCAGGTATCAGCCCCGGTCTTAGGAGTTGAGAGTGTCTTAAAGGTGCCGATGACATTGTTGCTGCCGACGTTCGACCAGTCGCACCAGAAGTTCTGCTGCTGAGAGCCGTCTGCAGTGTAATAGTAATGCAGTTTTACATCCGACAGGTTAATTGGCTCCGTTCCGGTGTTGACAAGGCGGAAGTGCGGCATAATGCCGTTTGTCGTCGTCTGGGTATTGGAGTTAAACATCTGCACTTCAAGATTTCCGGTTACAGGCGGCGGATTTTCGGTTGACGAATCAATTATCGTAACCGTAAGGGTTCTCCGTGCGCCAGCACTGAATATGAACTGCAGCCTTAACGTTCCTTCATCTTGCTGTGCAAGATAATCCTTCGAGATAACGACAGTATTGCCGTTGACGGTGTAGTCTCTGCCTTCTACAAGCTCATTTGTACCGTCGGTTATGCCCACCAGCGTATTGCCGTTGAGCGTCATCGTGACGTTGATATCAGCCTGATTATCAACGTTCTTGTCAAAGGTGGCTGTAGTCGGGGTAATGTTTGAGTTCTGAGTATCGCCTTGATCTTCTTCAAAGAACTTAGCAAACAAACCGGTAGCGACTGCAACCTCTGTCTGAGCCCAGAAGCGATGGTAATTGAATACGGGGGCTTCTCCGCCGTCGAGGTAATTCTGGACCTTTGCCCAATCAGGTTCGTCCAGATATTTTGACCTGATGCTGAGGAAGGTAGAGTTAGAATTGATCGGATCGCCGTTAGGCATTGTTCCAGTCCATCCTGCCGGAACATATATGGGCTGGTTGAAGCGGGTGTAGTCTTCTCTTACTTCAGGCGCCGAAACACCCTTTTCATCGCTGTAGTTTGCAAAGATACGGTCAATAAGCTGCTGAGCTATATTCTTAGACTCAGTGTCGCCAGTTGCCACAGCATAGTAAATAAGGGCATTGGCAAGTGAACCGGCAATACCGACGTCTGTGCCATAAGACTCGACGCTTACATGCAGATTCTTGTTCTCCTTCGGAGTGCCTGTCCAAGTCTCAGGCTCGCCTTCCCAAATAAGGTTGCTCGGGATCAAGAATGTGCCGTCGTCATTGAATATGATTACCGACTTTACCCATGAAATCCATTTGTCAAGCAAATCCTTGACCTGTGGGTCTTTTGTCGTGTAATAATACTCAGCGACTCTCTGCATTGACCATGCCTGGAAGCCGAACCATCTGTTGCTGCCCGGGTCATGGTATACAGGATGTTCCTGATAGCCCATTCCATAGAATGTCTTGGTATCGCTCGGCCATGCCAGATAACGTCCGGCATTAGAGTTGCTGCAGCCTCCGGCAATAGCGCCTTCTGCAGACTGGAGCCATTGATAAAGCTCTATCTGACGCTGCAGGCTTGTCTTCCAGTCGTTGGCGCCGTTTGGCGACTTCGGCTTAAACTCGCTGGTGTTTGAAAGGACCCATGCGGCCAACGGGTTCTGATAACCGAAGTGAACATGGCTGCATCCAATCTTCCATGACCAGCCGCCGTCCAGCGCTCCGCCCCAAGCGTAGTACCATGACAGCAGGTAATGGCACGCGTCATAGCCTGTTCCGGCCTCTGAGGGCTTGCCTATCTTTCTGAAATACTTGTCGAACATCGAATATCTCAGATAGTCACCGAGCTTTGAGGCTCTTCCAATATTATTGGCAATGGAAGCGCCGTTGTCGTCTGACCACAGCATAGCGTCATAAGTAGCCTGAATGGCTCGGGCATCGGCGTCAGACGCTATGGTGTATTTAAACTGCTTTGCATAAGAGCTGTCGCCTGTGAACAGGTCGAGGTATCCGTTTTTACCGCCGAAGCTGAAATCATCCCAGCAGGGCTGAGTGATTGTTTCCCAGCAGGATTCCTCTGGACCTCTCTGGTATGTGTTTATATACGACGGAGTACTCTTGCCGTCTCCCCGTCTGCCGTATCCATACCAGTTATCCGTATCCAACAGCCAGTGCATGCCGTACATCAAGCTTGTCCCGTACGTCGACTGAAGTTCATTGTGGATAGGATCTGTCCCGACCGGCGCGCTTGAGTCAAGCGGGCTCGGATAATCACTCGGCAGATCGCCTTCTGGTGCATATGTTGCAGGTTTGGCTGCATTATACCTGCTCATGCTGGTTTCGAGCTGGTCCTGATCGTTTGGGATTATGTACTTTTCAAGTGTATCCCAAGCGGTATTAAAGGATGACCAGTCGCCAGTGAAGCTATCCGCCATCGCTTCCAGCCAGAGATAATAGCTGAAAGTCTCACTTGTGGTCTCATGGCCGTAATCCGGCGCTTCACACATAAGTGTTTCAATCGAGTGGTAGGGGATACCTTGAGGGCTGAAGTAACCATTTTTTGCGTCATGGATCTTGTTGTAAAGTTCCATGAACTTCGCCTTGTAGGTCCCATCATCCGCTGCTGAAACCCTTACAGCCGGCGTTATTGCCGACATCATCGAGACCAGGACAGCGCCTGCGACTACAACGCTGGCCTTTTTGATGATTGACCTTCTCATGCAAAAACCTCCTGTCATTTATTTATATTGTTATCCAAACAATCCCATTTAGCGAGAGCAAAAATGAGCAGCACACATCATTAAAATACTCACTCGCAGCCTCAAATGAGTTATATTGGATGTGTTACTGCCCCATTAATAATGCGGTTTGAGATCGTTCGGATCACTATACCGTATAAAATATTTAATTTTTGTTTAATTTATTTTGTTAAATTTGTCATGTTAATATTAACATAAAATTTTAAGAATGTTAATATTTTTGGCTCATTTCGACAATTTTATATACCTCGGGTCAAAAAAGTGAACAACCTTTCTGAAGCCATATTTTTGTATATCCCTTCCAACGTTTATTTTGCAATAGAACAAAAATTGCCTTTTGGCGAATTTTTGCCTGTTTTAGTTATCGGCCTTAAATTTTTTGGTATACAATATTGCTATATGGTGCATATTATTGTCATCCCATTCTTTCGCAGCTCCCCGTATCACCTTATTTGACAGATTTCAGCACTATTAAGCACTTTTCGACCCAAATATAGGCGGTTTAGTATCCTTCCACAACCAAGTAAAGGCTTAAATGCTAATAATTGTATATATTTACCTATTTTCCTATCTAATCCATAATATATGATCTATTATAGAAACAGCCACAATTGCTTTATATTTGCGATTTTGAAAAGACTTAGGTTACTACTAATTATGGCTATTTTTATTAAAACATTTTTTTGACACAAGTTTTTGCTGCTTATGCGGCGGTGACAACTGCCATAATTTTTATACCCAAATGGTTTGACATATCCGGGCTGCTGACTTAAAATTAATAAGAAGCAAATCAACAATTTTAAGAATAATAATCAATAATATGGGTGTGGAGGAAAGTGATGGATAAGATTTTGAAGTCGCGGCTTGCGTTAAGTTCACTGACAGTGTTCAGGGGGCTGCTTGACGACACTGTTGTCAGCAGTTATTCGGAACTTTTGGAAGCGGTTCACGGCATTGACATCAGAAGTTTCGTCGACGCATACTGCAAATTTTATTACAATCTCCTGTCAAAAGATACGGTTTCAGTATCAGATTATTTGACAAAGGCAGTTTTATACGACCGCAGCATTTTCAAAAGGCAGGCAGACGGCGGCAAGGCGGCGTTGCCTGATCCAATTTTAAAGGCTGCGGAACATGACTTAGACGCAATTAAGACATCACTTTTGCCGGCTTCAGCGATAAAGGAAGCAGCGCAACAGCACTTCGACGACACTGAGTATACAGACTTAATTTCCAATCTGCCGGAATGGGAAGTCTCGGCTTTCGATATTACAGTTGAAAAATTATGTGACGTAAACGGAAATAAGGCATAATTGGCTTGATGTTTGCTATGTTTTCGGCGATAAAGCATTGCAAAAAAGCAGGGATAAGTACGAACTGTACTTATCCCTGTTTTCATATTCTGAAATATATAAATCTGCGGAATAAAAGCCTATTAAGGCCTGCAGACTCACGGAGAGTATCAGGGAGGGCAGTTATAAATATTAAAATGCTTATTTGTTTGCATAGGACCATTTTACGCCCTGAGGTGTGTCTTCAAGGATTATTCCCCTTGCCTTCAGCTCATCCCTGATTGCGTCGGCAGTTTTGAAATCGCGGGCCTTTCTTGCCTCTTGGCGTTTCTGGATAAGCGCTTCTATTTCGGCGTCAATAGTCACATTTTTCTTCATTTCAAACCCTAAAACGCCGCTCAGTTCATCGAAAATTGAAGCTGCATATTCCAGCGTTTCTTTATCAGGTGACGCCGATATGGCGATATTGATGTCCTTTGCAAGCTCAAACAGCGCAGAAATTGCGTCGGCGGTATTGAGGTCGTCGTCCATCGCTTCACAAAACTGCACCCTGCGGCTCTCAAACTTCGATTTCAGCTCGGTATCTATTTTGCCGCTTTTAGCGTTTGAAATGGCAAAATCGAGATTGTCGCGGCAGTTGTGAAGCCTTGCAAGGGCCGCTTTCGCCTGTTCCATTATATCTTCACTGAAATTTATCTGGCTTCTGTAGTGCGACGACAGCATGAGATAGCGTATTGGCTCATAACCGAACTTTTTGGCGACTTCGCGGACCGTAAAGAAGTTGCCCAATGACTTCGACATCTTGCGGTTATCCACATTAATATAACCGTTGTGCATCCAGTAACGCGCAAAGGGCTTGCCCGTCGCACATTCGCTCTGCGCGATTTCATTTTCATGGTGCGGGAAAATCAAATCCTGGCCGCCGCAGTGAATATCTATCGTGTCACCGAGATACCGGCGCGCCATAGCGGAACATTCGATATGCCAGCCGGGCCGCCCCTTGCCCCAGGGAGATTCCCATGCAGGCTCGCCGGGTTTAGCGGATTTCCAAAGCGCGAAATCCATCGGGTCCTCCTTTATCTCCGAAACGTCAATACGGGCGCCCGCCTCCAAATCGTCCAGCGGCTGGTGTGACAGTTTGCCGTATTCGTTAAAGCTGCGGGTATGGAAATAAACATCGCCCTGTGAAACATATGCATACCCCTTGTCCACAAGGGTTTTTATAAGCTCAATGATGTTTTCGATGTTCTCTGTCGCCCTCGGATGAACTGTCGCTTCCCTTACGTTTAGACCCTTTGCGTCAACCTTATATTCAGCAATATACTTTTCGGCAATTTCCGGCACAGTTGTACCTTCGGTATTCGCGCGGTTTATCAGCTTATCGTCGACGTCGGTAAAATTCTGTACGAATTTGACCTCATACCCTTTGTACTCAAGGTATCTCCGCAGCGTATCAAAAACAACCAGCGGGCGGGCATTGCCTATATGGATAAAATTGTAGACAGTCGGTCCGCAGGCATAGATGCGCACCTTGCCGCTCTCGATAGGAATTAATTCTTCTTTCTTTCTCGTCAAAGTATTATAAATCTTCATCTTCGCACCTCGAAATCCGTTTAATATCTTCAGGAACGCCTTTTAAGCTGCAGCAGGCGCTCCTTATTAATCAATAATTCTGACCACATAGGCCGGACAATCACAGCAGCTACTGAATGTGATTTTCAACCAAATTATCAATTTCCTTCTGCAGGCTGTCGATCTTATGCTGAAGCCTGCAAATCTCCTGTGAAACAGGGTCGGGCATATGGATCTGGTCAAGGTCGGCGGTCCTTTTCACGCGCTCGCCGTTTAATTTTACAATGCGCGCCGGGACACCGACCGCCGTCGCATTCGGCGGGACTTCGCTCAAAACCAGCGCATTCGCCCCGACCTTGGCGTTGTCGCCCACTTTAAAGGGGCCTAAAATCTTGGCGCCGGCGCCGACCATGACGTTGTTGCCTAACGTCGGGTGACGCTTTCCCTTATCCTTTCCCGTTCCGCCCAGGGTAACCCCCTGATAGAGCGTGCAGTAGTCACCGATTTCGGTCGTTTCACCGATAACCACGCCTGTTCCGTGGTCGATGAAAAGGCCTTTGCCTATTTTTGCACCCGGGTGTATCTCTATGCCTGTCTTGAATTTTGCATGCTGTGACACCCATCTGGCGAGAAAATACCTCTTATGCATATACAGCCAATGAGCAATTCTGTAGTATATGACTGCGTGCAATCCGGAATACAGCAGCAACACCTCAAGACTGGATCTCGCTGCCGGATCACGTTCTTTTATTGACCTTATATCCTCTCTCAAAGTTTTAAACAAACTTGATTCTCCTTTCACAGAGTCCGCTTATATAATCAATATTTGCATTATGCCGGATACCCCAAATAAAAAGCCTCCGGCATTTAATGCCGGAGGCGGTATCCCGCGGTTCCACTCCGATTTATAACTCAAAGGCTTTAACGCTGCCATACGCCGCACGCTACTTTGAATTTTCACATGCGGGGCTCCCGGGCGCATTTCACTTATATATACGGCAGGAAAGCTTACAGCCGGCGACTTTCCCTCTCTTTAGCCTTTATAAAAGCTACTCTCCCGATCAACGCCTTATATTTATTGCTATTTTATAATATTACCATATACAAGCCAAAGGTTCAAGCAAAAATAACTTTTTTAAATTTATCAATTTGCGGCTGAAAGATACTCCCTGTAAGTAAAGGCATACTGCACGCCGGATATGACCGTAAAGACAGCGGATATCCAAACGCAGATGCTTCCGATATAAGCAGGAAGCGAGAAATAACTGAAAACCATAACAGCGACAATGGCTATAATCTGGCTGTTTGTCTTTATTTTGCCCCATATGTTGGCGGGTATAACTTTGCCTGAACCAGCCGCTATAAGCCTTATTGAAGTGACAAGGAATTCTCTCGCGATAATTAAAAATACAGCCCAGACATCCGCAAGACCGGTCGCCACAAAACATATCAGCGCCGATGTGACAAGCAGTTTGTCAGCGAGCGGGTCCATCAGTTTTCCAAAATTGGTTATCTGATTGTATTTGCGCGCGAGTTTGCCGTCGATGAGGTCTGTTATTGACGCGAGAATAAAGAGCGCGAGGGCAAAAATCATGTGCCCGGGTATCTTGTCTACTAACAGAAACAGCATGAAAAACGGCACCATAATGACTCGCAATATCGTTAATTTATTGGGGGTATTCATTGTTATTCCCTCCACTTTTCTCAGACTGCTTCACCGGTGAGGTCATAATCGCAGACATCAGTTATTCTGACGTTGACGAATTCGCCCGCAGCCGGCCTTTTTTCTGCCGTGAAAAATACCTTTCCGTCAATTTCCGGGGCATCTGCGGCACTCCTGCCGTAACAGTACCCCGTATGTTTGTCGTACCCTTCACATAAAACCTCTATGGTTTTGCCTATCATGGCGTTGTTCTTGGATTCAACAATCTGGGACTGGGTTTCCATGATAATTTCCTGACGGCGCGCCTTAACCTCCTCATCAATCTGGTTAGGCATAACGGCCGCCGGCGTCCCCTCTTCCTGAGAATAAGTGAAAACGCCGAGCCTGTCAAACTTTATCTCCCTGACAAATTCGTCAAGAAGTGCGAAATCCTCTTCTGTCTCCCCAGGAAAACCGACAATCAGCGTGGTTCTAAGGGTTACTCCGGGGATCTTCTCCCGAAGCTTCTTTATGAGCGCTTCAAGGTCCTCTTTGGTATCCCGGCGGTTCATCGCCTTTACAATCCTCGGGCTCACATGCTGAATCGGCAAGTCAATATACTTGACTATCTTCTCTTCGTTCGCAATGACGTCAATAAGCTCATCTGTCACCATGTCGGGATAGCAGTAGAGAATCCTTATCCATTTGAGCTTTTCAATTTTGCAAAGTTCGCGCAGAAGCTGCGGCAGAGCCAGTTTGTGATACAGATCCTCGCCGTAGCGGGTCGTATCCTGCGCAACGAGGATAAGCTCCTTAACGCCGCCCTCGGCAAGTTCCTTTGCCTC
>ENA-UPSB01003573-UPSB01003573.1-bioreactor-metagenome-genome-assembly--contig:-NODE-3573-length-11809-cov-41.315127_pt1 | contig 11809 bp, 12 predicted proteins | sample MGYA00238182_ERZ773286 | MGnify/ENA primary metagenome ERZ773286 (study PRJEB29026, sample SAMN07631240) | bioreactor metagenome | isolation source: Switchgrass digestor | place: USA: Dartmouth... | reverse complement strand
GGTCGAACAGTGGCAAAAGTCACTGATGAAATAACAATATTAATTGTACAAGGAACAATAAATGTAAATAATGGAGAATTGAGAATACAAGGTAATTATGAGATGTCTTCTTTTGCGGGAATATTTATGACAAATGATAAGGATTATGTGTATGTAGGAGGCAATTTTGAGATTAATTTAAATAAGATTATGCCAGGCCAATTTGATGCGGGGATTATGGAAATAAAGGGAGATTTTATAGTGAATAAGCAGGTTAGTGATTATACTGATGCACTAGAAAATTTCACACCGGGAAGGAGACACAGGGTTATATTAAGTGGAGAAAAGAAGCAAACAGTACATTTTGATTATCCAGGAGACTCATATTTCAACATACTGGAGATAACGAACTCCTCGGCAGAGGGAGTAGAAATGGCAACAAAAGTTTATGTAAGACGATTAATAAATAAAGGTTCAAACATCATAAACCCTGAAAACATTATACTAATGGAGGAAGAAAAAGCAAAAGGAGACTTAGATGGAGACGGATCTATTGACTCATTGGATGTTACCATTTTAAAGAGATACTTACTAAGAAAACTGACTACTCTTCCGGTTGACGAATATTGTGCCGATGTAAATGATGACGGTAGTATAGATTCGTTAGACCTAACATTATTAAAAAGATATGTTCTTCGCAAAATTGATAAGTTTTAATTTGCTAAATGCAATTTGAAAGATAGGTTTCATATTGGATAGTTAATAGGTATTACTTAAAAAGTGATGACGGCTGCGGATTGTGGCCGTTGTCACTTTTCTTGATTTATGAAGATGAGTTGCGGTAAAATCACAGATAAGCCTTAGCCTTTGATTTTTTAAATTAACTAATAAATAAACTTCCAGACAATAATGATTTTTTGTGGTATATTGGTTATAATAGAAACAACCTAAAGAGTGAAAGGAGTATTATATAATTGATAGAAAAAGGTCCGGAGGAAAGATACGACAATTCAATGGGGGAATTTGAATACAGTGAGGGGCCCTACAATAATGAAAGCTATGAGGAGTTAATGGATAAAAGGCAAAAAGCCAATCGGATAGTTTTAAAAACAAATAAGGTATGGCTAACCTATGTTTTGATTTCAATTAATGTAGTGATTTGGCTTCTGATGAAGCTGTATGCGATTTATAAAGGGGTTCCCGAGAGCAGTTTGGTAACCGTTTTCGGTGCAAAGGACAATATCCTGATTATGTCGGGACAGTATTGGCGGTTTTTGACTCCGATTTTTTTACACAACGACATAGCACATCTTTTAGTAAATTCCTATTCCCTTTATATTTTGGGCACTACAGTTGAAAGATTGATTGGAAGGCCCCGGTTGTTGTTTACTTATATTACTGCCGGTATTATGGGGTGTATTATGAGCTTTATGTTTTCCACATACCGTGCGGCAGGTGCATCGGGTGCTATTTTCGGGCTTTTGGGTGTTTTGATATACTACGGAATAGAGAATCCCGAATTATTCAGAAGGGGTTTTGGAAGTAGCATTATAATTACTATTGCCATAAACCTTGTCTATGGCTTTTCTGTCTCAGGAATTGATAATTTTGGACATATCGGAGGTCTGATAGGCGGATTTTTAGCGGCAGGAGTTGTTGGTGTGAAGGACTTTTTCAAAAAAATCGGACTTCGCATAGCTTTTATCGTAATTACATTGGTTGTTACAGTATTTTCCCTTTACTACGGTTTTAACAATCCTCAAAACCGTTTATTGATCAAAATTGATGAAATGGAACGGTTGACCGGACAGCAAAAATGGGAAGAGGTTGAAAGGGCTGGAGAAGAAATAATTAATTCCGGTACTAAGGACGAATTTATATTGTCAAATTGCCTTTGGTATTTATCCATATCGGAAGTGAATCAGAATAAAACTGACGAAGCGATAGAGCATGCCAATGCTTTAATTGATGTGGATCCTTCCAACGGACACTATTTACTTGGCAGAATATATATTTATGCTGGAGAGGTTGAAAAGGGAAGACAACATTTGGAGGAAGCCGTAAAACTTAATCCGGAATTAAGAAGTGAGGTTGAGGGCATCCTAAACTTACTAAGAAAATGAGATAAGTTATCAGATATTCCAATATGTGTTGTGAAAAAGGATAAGTCTCATTAATTGTGCAACTTATGTTATGATTTTGAGTGTATTCTAAAACAGTAATTACTTCTATTTAGTTATTGGATAAACAATAAGGGAGAAAATACTTCCGGAGTATTAAAGGTACAAGTTATTATAACGCTATTTCTGGTCTTGAAGTTTTTGGAGTTGTCGATTTACGAGGTCTTCCAATGTAATATTGTCAACTACGTTACTGATCGCTTCATCAATTTGCTTCCAAACATCCAGAGTTGCACAGAACTTACTGCGGGGACATTCATTGGGGTTATCCTCCATACAAGCTACGGGAACAAGGCTGCCTTCAATAAGTCTTAAAATCATACCCACAGTATATTCGTTGGCCGGCCGGGCCAGTTTGTAACCTCCTTGGGGGCCACGGATACTTTTGACATATCCTGCTCTGCTTAAAACAGTTATAATTTGCTCCAAATACTTATTGGAAATTTCCTGGCGTTCCGCAATCGCTTTAATAGGTGAATATTCATCGTTATGCATAGCCAAATCAAGCATCATTCGAAGGGCATATCTCCCACGGGTTGAAATCTTCATTACATCACATCCTATCTATTACATCTTATCATTATTATATTATATGAATAATAGGAATTCAATTCAAGTAGGCTTGCTTTTAACTTTTGTACCATATTCAGAAGACGTTTACATTTTAATCATGGTATTTGCTGTGGGAGATCTTTCAAAATTTTGAACGAAATAATGTGCTTTCCTTCATATAATAAAGCCCGGTAAGCAATTTGCCGGGCTTTATCGGACAATACTTTGAAATAAATTTACTTATTCAGAAATTTTATTGCGGGAGGCCTCATAAGATATTTGCGGCCTCCCGAAAATGAGCGGTTAATTGTCTAGCTTTGCAGGAATCACTGCGCCGTTATAAGTATCCGTTATGTACTGCCTGACATCTTCCGACTGCAAAGCTTTTACCAAAGCGACAATGGCAGGATTGTTCAAATCTTCTTCCCGAACGGCGATGATATTGGCATAAGGACTGTCGCTGCCTTCGCTGAAGAGCTTTGCTGAAGTAATTTTAGCTTCCAAGGCCTTGTTTGTGTTGGTGATAAAGAAATCATAGTCGTCCTTTGTAGGGATAATCTGTGCCGAGTCGAGCTCAATAATCTCTATAGGACGCAGATATTCTTCGATATCCGAAACCGAAGCGCTAAGAGAGGTTGCGGTTTCGGGATTAAGCTTGATAAACCCGTTTTCTTCGAGAATGCGCAAGGCCCGGTATTCATTGGTACCGTCATTGGGAATTGCTACAACCGCATTATCCGGTATGTCTTCTTTTGAGCTGTATTTGTCGGAATATGCAGTGATGGGTTCTACATGGATATCTCCGGCATTTACAAGGTTGTATCCGTTTACCTCGTTCCACTCCTTTAGATAAGGCTCATGCTGAAAAAAGTTGAAATCAATTTCTCCCTTTGCAAGTTTTTCGTTGGTGGTGTTATCTGCAGCTGTTGCAACCAATTTAACAATAATACCTTGCTCTTCCAGCTTGGGAGCTACAAATTCGATGAGCTCGGAGTGGGGAACCAAATCGGCGATACCCTTAATTGTTATTGTTTCTTTAGAGGGTGATGGATTTGTATTGCTGTTAGAAGTCGGGTTATCTTGAGAAGCAGATGACTTTTTCGAATCCCCTTCCTTGCCGCATCCGGCAAGAAGGCTTAATGCTAATGCAAATGCAAGAATAATAAAAATCACATTATGTTTTTTCATTTTCAATCTCCTCCAATTAATTAAATTAAATTTCTCTTTTTCAAGATTTGCTTGGATGTAAAGTTTCCAATCCACTGAACCAGTTGGACAAGAACAATCAAAACATAGACGGATGCAAAAAGAACATCATGCTGAAAACGCTGGTAGCCGAACCTTACTGCTATATCTCCGATGCCTCCGGCTCCAAACATACCCGCAAGTGCGGTCATGGAAATTACGGCAATTACAGCCACTGTAAACCCACGAATTAAGGAAGGTAAAGTTTCAGGAAGCAATATGCGAAATATTATTTGAAAATTAGTGCTGCCAATAGACTTTGCTGCCTCAATCTTTCCTTTTGAAATCTCAAGCAGACTGCTTTCAACAATTCGTGCATACATGGGGATACAGCTGGCGGCGATGGATATGATACAGGCGTTGGTCCCGTAAGACTTCCCGAAAAAAAGCCGTGCCACCGGAATCATTAGAATGATCATGATCATTTGGGGGAGGGAACGCAGCGAGTTGATCACCCAGCCTGACCCGGTATATAAAATTTTCATGGGCACCAAACCGTCCGGATTGGTTACGGTCAGCAGAATGCCCAGTAAAAGGCCAAACACCAGCATTATGATTGAAGACAATAATGTCATATACAGTGTTTCTCCAATAGCTGGCACCAGCCGTACCCATATATCCGGTGCAAAAGAACCTTTTATCACCTCCCAAATTGGGGTATCCAGTAAACTCATGCTATCACTCCTTTATGATGATTTATTTTACGATGATTATTAAGCTTACATTGCTAAATACCGCCACCGTTTTCATATTCCGTTACCCGCTGAAATTCGGTAAATACCTTAGCAAACAGGGCTCCGGTACGGCTAAGGGGATTGCTGAAAATCTCCCGAACGGATCCCACTTCAATGATTTTACCGTCTTCCAGAACGGCCATCCGGTCACAGGTATATCGTATGGCATCCAGTTCATGGGTAATCATTAAAATGGTAATACCGGTAGCTCGATTAATTTCTTTAAGTAAATCGCTTAGCAAGAGATTCGGACGGTTAACTAACGCCCGGGCAATTCCTACACGCTGCTTTTGACCTCCGGATAATCCTCCCGGGTAAGCGTTCAGCTTATCGGACAGACCCACAAGCTCGGCTGTTTCCAAGACTCTCTTACGAATTTCCGATTTTGGAATTCTGCTTATTTCCAACGGGTAGGAAATGTTATGATAAACGGTTTTGGCTTCAAACAAATTAAAGGTCTGAAAAATCATGCCAATCTTTTTTCTCTCTTGAAGCAGTTGCTTTTTTGAAAGGTTGAGTATTTCAACACCTCCCACTTTGATACTGCCTGAATCCGGCGCTTCAAGCCGGTTGATGCATCGGGCAAGTGTGGATTTTCCTGCCCCGCTGAATCCAATTATCCCAAATATCTCACCCTTGTGCACCGTTAAGTCAATTCCCTTCAGTACTTGAAGCGGGCCACTGTGTGTACGGAAGGTTTTATGTACGCCTGAAATCTGAATATAATTATCCATAACACCCATTTCGCACAGTGTCACCTGTGACTTTCTGTGCTTCTCCTTTCCGCTGAAATTATAAAATCATCATCGTAAGTTAAATGATGTTTTTTATGAAACTACTGAATCAAAATTCTCTGTCTTTCCCAAATAACAGAAAAGCAGCCGGGATAACTCCAATCCCGACTGCAAAATGTACAGAAGGGTAGACTTATCCACCGGTAGGAAATTTGGGCATACAGATAACCCACATACTCATACGACAGATCATATTATTATTTAGCATAAGATGAATTGTGTTTTTCATACTGTGCATCCTTTCTTTCAAAATACCCCAGATCAAAACATATTAATCATATATAAATTATATGAATTAAAAGCAAAAAAGTCAATAATAAATTTGGCTAATTCACAAATTTTTGTTGAATTAGCCTGAATACTGAACTTATTAAATGTAGAACATCAAGGCATTATAGTCCTTATGCTTTTCTGCTTCTACAACCAAGTCTGCAATTGTGATTGTACTGAGAGTTTGCCTGACGTTTTTATCCAAAACATCAAAAACCGATAACCGGAGGGCTTGTTCAATATCGGGGGCTTTATCCGAAACTGTTTCCTGTGCTTGCTCAAATAACGATACTTCGACGGACAACAATACATCCAGTACCGTTATTTGGCTTGGTTTTCTTGTTAATTGATAGCCGCCCTGAGTTCCTTTGGTGGAACTAACAATTTCTGCTTTTTTTAACAAGGAGAATACCTGCTCCAAATATATTTTAGATATTCCCAGTCTTTCAGAAATACTAATTACCGTAATATATTCTCCATTGTTATATTGTTGTGCCATACTGATTACCGCTGCCAGGGCATATCTTCCTTTTGCTGATATTCTCATCCTTATCACTCATTTCATATATAAATAGTATGTAATTATGATAATGGGAAAAAGTTGTATTGTCAATAGTCCTTTCCTTAAGTCATTTTCCTTTCGTAGGAACAGTTTTCACCACTTGATTCATAATCCTTTAAAATACTTTATTTATTAATATATACCCATATTTAAACAAATAAAACATATAGAAATAATAAATTTTATATTGACAATATGAATATAAGGGTTTATGATAATTCATATAAAACATATAGGAATAATAAATTTCTATAAATGGAGGTAATAGGTATGTCCATAACTTCTAAGAATCTGAAGAATCCCATCGAAAAAAAACTTTGTTAGAAGGAAACATAGGCGAAGCATCCGGAGTTAATACGCCCAGATTACAAATATTGAAAGGAATGATTGATTTGGCACATTATAAGCATATTGAATCGGCAGTTATCCATGGAGGCATATATGGAGATTTCCATACCGGTGCGGTAAGTACCCCTATCTATCAAACCTCTACCTTTGAGCAGGACGGTTTGGGCAAGCCCCGCTCAAATTGGGAATATTCTCGAACGGGAAATCCCACTCGGGCAGCTTTGGAGGCTTTGATTGCAGAGTTGGAGGGAGGAGCCGGAGGATTTGCATTTTCTTCCGGTATGGCGGCAATCGATGCTGTTCTGCATCTCTTCCAATCCGGGGACAGTGTCATTATTTCCAGCAATGTGTATGGGGGAACTTTCCGAATCCTCGATAAGATCTTCAAACAGTACGGGCTTAACTACAAAATTGTGGATACCAGTGATTTAGCAGCACTTGAAAGTGCCTTTACTTCGGATGTTAAGGCATTGCTACTGGAATCTCCGGCCAATCCGCTTTTAACAGTTACCGATATCGCGGCGGCATCCGAGATAGCGAGATCCAAAGGCGCGTTGACTGTAGTGGATAATACTTTCATGACACCTTATCTGCAGCGTCCTTTGGAGCTTGGTGCGGATATCGTCGTGCATTCTGCAACCAAATATTTAGGCGGACATAGCGATGTTATTGCCGGATTTGTTGTCGTCAAAGACGATGAACTGGCAGAAAAGCTGCATTTCATACAAAATGCGGTGGGTGCCGTTGCCGGACCGTTTGATTCTTTTTTGCTCATTCGCAGTATCAAAACGTTGGCAGTACGCATGGAAGCCCATGTGGCCAATGCGGAAAAAATTGCAGAGGCTTTAAAGAGTAATCCGGCAGTTAAAAACATCTATTATCCCGGCTTAAAATCCGCTCAAGGATATGAAATTCAAAAGAGACAGGCCAAAAACGGCGGAGCTATGATTTCCTTTGAGTTACATGAAAATTATGATATCAACAAGTTTTTTGAAGGTTTAAAGCTTATTGCTCTTGCGGAAAGCCTGGGCGGCGTTGAAAGCCTTGTTTGCCATCCTGCAAGCATGACCCATGCCTCTATTCCAAAGGAAATACGTGAAAAGATAGGCATTACGGATAGATTGGTCCGCTTGTCGGTGGGTATTGAAAATTATGATGATTTAAAAAACGATTTATTTTCTGCTATAGAAGGAGCTCGAGTACTATGATATATGATGATATGCAACAACTTATAGGAAACACACCTTTAGTACGTCTTCGCCATTGTGGTTTTCCTGACGGTGTCCGGGTATATGCCAAGCTTGAACTGTATAACCCCAGTGGAAGTGTAAAAGACCGAATCGGAAAATATATGATTGAGGATGCGGAAAAAAGAGGTGTTTTGGGTCCCGGCGGCACAATAGTGGAGGGAACTGCGGGAAATACCGGACTTGGCATTGCTTTTGCCGCCCTTAACCGGGGTTATCGGTTAATTATGGTAGTGCCGACCAAATTCTCACAAGAAAAACAGGCTCTGCTTCGAGCCCTAGGTGCGGAGGTAATTAACACTCCCCGTGAAGAGGGTATGTTGGGGGCGGAACGAAAAGCGCAGGAATTACGGCAGTCCATTCCCAATGCCATTTCACTGGAGCAATTTCGAAACCCGACCAATCCGTTGGCTCATTACGAAACAACCGGTCCGGAAATTTGGGAGGATCTGGGGTCGGACATAGATTATTTTGTCGCCGGTGCCGGAAGCGGCGGTACATATGCGGGAATTGCACGTTACCTTAAAGAACAAAAGCGGGATATCAAAGGTATTCTTGCCGACCCTGTCGGTTCCACGATGGGAGGAGGAGAGCATGGTGATTATGATATAGAAGGTATTGGAAACGACTTTATACCGGAGACTATGGATATGTCTCTTGTGGATGATGTTATAAAGGTCAGGGATGATGAGGCTTTTACCGAGACCAGGCTTCTGGCTCGAAATGAGGGTATAATTGCCGGCTCGTCCTCCGGAGCAAATCTTGCAGCGGTACGCAAGCTCGCCATGCGCATTCAACGCGGCACTATTGTTACAGTGCTGCCGGACAGGGGGGAAAGATACCTATCTAAAAATCTATTTTTGTGAGGTGAATAAAGATGAAAAATAAAGTTTTGTCAGGGATTGTCTATCTTGTATTTGGTGTTTTACTGGCTTTTGGACCTTATTCAATTTTTCCCGTTTGTAAATCTTCGATGATGGCTATGAGATGCCAGGACACGGCAAAAGCAGAACTTGTGCTGGGTATTCTGACAATTGCTGTGGGTGTTTTGATGTTATTAATAAAGAATAGGAAACTCAGAATAGGATTGAATATTGCAGCAATGCCCATTGGGATACTGGCTTTCTTATTTCCCAATAACATAACGGGTGTTTGTTCCAATGTACACATGACCTGCCGTTCATTAACCCTGCCCGTACTTGGCATAATAGGCATAGCTCTTGTAGTTTTTGCCGATATGAATACGGTTTACTTGTGGAGATTTGCAAGCAAAGGGGAGGTTTATGATGGTATATGCATTGACTTCAAATAGGATCTCCTATATAAATCTCAGAAGAAAGCCCTTTCGTACTTTTACATTAATATTGGTAGTGGCAATCTTGTCTTTTGCACTTTTTGGAGGGATTGTTATGTCCTTAAGCCTAAAAAACGGGCTTAGCAGTGTAGAGGCAAGGCTTGGTGCGGATTTGATTGTGGTTCCCCTTGGACATGGGGGAGAACAGGAATCTATTCTTTTGGCCGGAAAGCCGTCCTACTTTTATTTTAATAAAGAGGTTGCCCATAAGCTTCAGGGGGTTGAGGGTATTTCCCAAATCTCAACACAGTTTTACCTCACTTCACTAAGTGCAGCATGCTGTTCTCTTCCTGTGCAGATTGTGGGATTTGATCCGTCCACGGATTTTTCAATTCAACCGTGGATTCAGGAAACTCTGGGGGGAAATCTTGAAAGCGGTGCTGTTATTGTCGGAAGTGATATTACGATTGAGAATAACAGTCACATTAAATTTTTCGATAAAGAATATCCTGTGGCAGCAAAGCTTGATAAAACGGGAACCGGATTGGATCAATCCGTATTTGCTACTATGGAAACCCTTCAAGACTTATATTCCGGTGCGAAGGAAAAAGGTTTTAACTTTTTGGAGGACACGGATCCCGATACCTTTATTTCATCTGTACTGATTAAAGTTCGTGAAGGATACAATATTGATCAAGTCATAACCAATATCCGAAGAACAACGGACGGTATCCAAATTGTAAGGACACAAAATTTAATTACCTATGTTTCAAAGAGCCTTGGCAATATTATCACCTTTTTTCATGTGTTTGCATTGGTGTTTTTGGGTATAGCATTGGTAATATTGACGGTGGTATTTTCAGCCTCAGCCAATGAACGAAAAAAGGAATTTGCTGTTATGCGGATACTGGGGGCCACAAGGGAAAAGCTTGCTGCCGTTTTGATTTGGGAGTCGCTGTATATCAGTGTATTAGGCGGTGTGATAGGAACTATACTTGCGGCAATATTTGTATTTCCCTTTAATGTTTTCATTGGCGACAGCATAGGATTGCCTTATATCCAGCCTTCTCTTCTTTGGATCATAGCTATTTTAACGGGCACATTACTCGTGGCTTTTTCCCTTGGCCCAATTGCTTCAGCCTATTCTGCCGTTAAAGTCAGCCGTTCCCAAACTTATCTGACATTAAGGGAGGGTGAGTAGAATGCTTCTTGAAGTAAGTAACCTTAGCAAGGAATATACCCGGAGCAACCAGCCGTTTTATGCAGTCCGGGATGTTGGGCTTAAGATGAAAGCAGGCGATTTTACCATTATTATCGGCCGTTCCGGCAGTGGGAAGAGTACCCTCTTAAATCTAATCGGCGGACTAATTTCTCCAACGGTTGGAAAGATCAGTATTGACGGCTGCAATATAATGTCTTTAAAGGACAGGGAATTGTCTTCGTTTCGCAACTCCAATATAGGCTATATACCGCAAGGACACAGCATTTTATCGAACTTGTCCGTTTTCGATAATGTTCGTTTACCGTATTATTTGCAAAAACGCCAAGGAGATGTCAATAAGAGAGCCCTATCCCTTTTGGAGCAGGTAGGCATTGCACATTTGGCCAATGCCTATCCACAGCACTTGTCCGGGGGTGAGCTGAGGCGAGTTACCATAGCCAGGGCACTTATGAATAAACCGAAACTTCTTTTAGCTGATGAGCCTACAAATGATTTGGATGCCCAGACGACTGCTGAAGTTATGCGCCTGTTTTCGGAGATTGCCAATGAAGGTACAGCGGTTCTGTTGGTTACCCATGATCTGAATACCATTCACTATGGAAAACATGTTTATCAAATGAACAGCGGAAAACTAAAAACAAAAAATACATAGTATTCATATAAGTTTTATAAAAAATGCTTGACATTGGGTATAGAAAAGAGTAATATTTTTAAATATAGTAATCATATATGATTAATATGAAATAAAGGTGATTGTGATGGACTTACATATTAGAGAAGCGGATATATCCGACAGTGCATTGATCCTTTCGTTCATTAAGCAACTTGCAGAATTTGAGGGAATGGGCGAAGAGGTTACGGTGACTGAAGCGGAGATTAGGGAGTCTCTATTTGGTGGGATTTCACAAAGTGAAATGACCAAAAAGCGATGGGGGTTCGATGTTCCCGGAGCTTTTGACCCAAAAAGGCAGGCAAGTGTTTTAATAGCCGAAATTGACGGTAATCCCGCAGCCTTTGCACTGTTTTATCCCGTATATTCGACCTTCTCCGGACGACAAAACCTCTTTTTGGAAGACCTGTTTGTGAAAGAAGAATATCGAGGCATGGGCATTGGTAAAGCACTTATGAAACGACTTGCCCAAATAGCTTTGCAAATGGGTGCGAAACGGCTGGACTGGTATGTACTTGAGGACAATATAAGTGGCTCTAGTTTTTATAAGCATCTGGGGGCAGTTCCCCTTTTAGACCGGCGCACATATCGAATGAATGAAAAAAGTTTGGAATCTTTAGCGAACGGAGTGATGACAAATGTCAAAAATCAATTTATCCCTTCCGGAAGTACAGATAAGGGAAATTCGTATTAATTCAATAACGGGTTATCA
>ENA-UPSB01003571-UPSB01003571.1-bioreactor-metagenome-genome-assembly--contig:-NODE-3571-length-11819-cov-4.699762_pt1 | contig 11819 bp, 10 predicted proteins | sample MGYA00238182_ERZ773286 | MGnify/ENA primary metagenome ERZ773286 (study PRJEB29026, sample SAMN07631240) | bioreactor metagenome | isolation source: Switchgrass digestor | place: USA: Dartmouth... | reverse complement strand
CCAAGAGCCCCTTCTGGCGGCAGATGTTCGCGGACGTGTTCAACAGGAACATGATTAAAACCAACGTGGACCAGAACGCCGCTTCGCTGGGAGCCGCAGCGCTTGTGGCGTACGGGCTCGGCCTTTGGAAAGACTACACGGCCATTGACAAAGCACACGAGCTCCAAAGCATAGAAAAACCCGACAAGGCCCGTGCGGAGCTTTACCGGCCGCATTACGAGATGTCACGCTACATCGCGGGCTGGCTGGCGCAGACGGGCGACAAATTAGCAGCAGGAAGGTAACATATGAAACTCAAAGCGATCGATCATATCGCCGTTTTCACGGTCGATATCAACGAATCCGTCAGGTTCTATACCGAGGTTTTGGGCCTCAAGGAAATAAAGCGTATACCCAATGGCGACAACGTGCTGGTTTACATGAAAGTGAACGACACCAGCGCGATCGAGCTGTTTGACCACGAAAAGGAGATAACCTACAGCGAGCATTCGCCATCCTCCTCAGGCGTGGCGCATATCTGCCTCAGCGTCACCGGCATTGAGGAGTGGAACGAACACCTCAAGAAACACAACGTGGAATTCACTCTGCCGCTGTGCGCGCTTGAGCACCTCGGCAAAAAAGTGCTGCTTTTCAAAGATCCGAACGGCGTTGTGATTGAGCTTTCCGAAGACCTTGAGGCGTAGAAAATGTAATGGGAGGAGCTAGAAAGAGACGCAATGGCTAAATTGTTGGAGATGAAAAATATCTCAAAGAGCTTTTACGGCGTCCCGGTCTTAACCAACGTCAACTTCAGCGTGGACCGCGGCGAAGTGATAGCTCTTTGCGGCGAAAACGGCGCGGGCAAATCGACTCTGATGAAGATCCTCGCTGCGATCTACAGGTATGACCAAGGCGAAATCCTGCTGGATGGCGAGCCTTTGCCGCATCACATACAGCCTCTGGAAATGCAAAAGCGCGGCGTCTCCATGATCCACCAGGAGCTCAACCTGATGGAGCATCTCACCGTTGCCCAGAACATATTCCTCACCCGAGAACCGCTGGGCAAAAGCGGCCTCATCAACTATCGCAAGATGAACGCCGAAGCCAAAAAGCTGCTGGAATCGCTCGGTCAGGACAACATCAGCCCCACCGCCCTGGTGAGCACGCTGAAAACGGCGCAGAAACAGATGGTCGAAATCGCCAAGGCCATTTCCTTCAACCTGAAAGTGCTGATTATGGACGAGCCGACCGCCATGCTGACGCAGAGGGAGACCGACATACTGTTCGATCTCATCCGCAAGCTCGCCAAACAGGGTATCGGCATCATCTATATTTCGCACCGCCTCAAGGAAATAAAAGAGGTCTGCGACAGCGTGACCATACTGCGCGACGGCATGTTCATTGTCAGCAAGCCGGTTTCCGAGGTGACCGAGCAGCAGATCGCCAACTACATGGTGGGCCGCGAGGTCAGCACTTCCCAGGCGTCGGATTTTTGCGGCGACTGCAACGACATCGTGCTGGAAGTCCGCAACGTATCCGATTCGCTGCTGAAAAACGTCAGCTTCAAGGTCTGCCGCGGCGAAATCGTGGGCTTTTCCGGACTGGTCGGCTCCGGCCGGTCTGAGCTGATGGAAGTTATCTTCGGCATCCGCAAGCCGAAGACCGGCGAAATCTACCTCAACGGCAAGAAAATCGTCAACAAAAAACCCGTCCACGCCATTAAAAGAGGCATCGGCTTCGTGACGGAAGACCGCCAGAAGACCGGCGTGGTCATCAAGCGCAGCATCCGGGAGAACATCAACCTTATTGACCAGGTGAAAAACAAGGGCTTCTTTAACAGCGCCCGCAAGCACAAGGCCAACACCGACGAGATGATCAAGCGTCTTAACATCCGGTGCGCCAGCCAGACGCAGCTGGTCAGCAACCTTTCCGGCGGCAATCAGCAGAAGATCGTTCTGGCCAAATGGCTGCTTGTGGATCAGGATATACTGATTCTTGACGAACCCACCCGCGGCATCGACGTGGGCGCGCGCGAAGAAATCTATGCCATCATCAACGAGCTTTCCAAAAGCGGCAAGACCATTATCGTGGTCTCCTCGGATTTGACCGAGGTTCTCAACATCTGTCAGCGCGTCATCGTCATGCATGAAGGCATGATAAAAGGCGAACTCACGCACGACGACAGAACGGAAGAGAAGATCATGTCGTTTGCAACGAATGCATGTTAATGATTTGGAGGAAAATCTATGAGCAACGAAAATGTGAGCAAAAAGTATGTCGATAGCATCAAGCAAATATGGAGCAAGTACAGTATCGTATTCGTATTCATATTTTTGTACCTGCTCTGCACGTTGCTGACAGGCGGCAAATTCGGCGAATGGAAAAATATCTCAGCGATACTGCGCAACGCGTCCACGATTGGCATCATTGCGCTGGGTATGACGTTTGTCATCATCTCCGGCGGTATTGACCTGTCCAGCGGCCCCGTGATGGCCACTGCCGGCATTGTGCTGGTATTCCTTCAGGGCAGCGGCGTACCGCTTCCCATTGCGATACTGGCCTGTATCGCCGTAACCACCGCGTTTGGTTTCATTAACGGCATCATCACCACCAAAATTAAGGTCCCCCCGTTCATCGTCACGCTGGCCGTGGGCATCATCGCCCGCTCCGTTACGATGTACCTGGGCAACGGCGCAACAGTTACGGGCAACAACCAGGATACCGGCTTCAAAGCCATCGGCAACGGCAGCCTGTTCATCACCCCGGATTTTCCCATTCCCACGCCGTTCATCATCATGCTGGTGGTGGCAGTATTGCTGACTATATTGCTGACCAAAACCAAGTTCGGCACTTTCGTGTTTGCGGTGGGCTGCAACGAGCTGGCGTCCAAATATTCAGGTATCAAAGTGGACAGAATTAAAATATGGACTTATATCATCGCAGGAATTTGCGTTGGCATCGCCGGCACGATCGAGATATCCCGAATGGTGGCGGTTTCTTCCACCACGACGGGCGACGGCTACGAATTCGACGCCATCACCGCTGTGCTGGTCGGCGGCACCTCGCTGGCCGGTGGCCGCGGCACGATCTACGGATCCGTTATCGGTGCGATCATCCTGTTCTTCGTGAACAACATGATGATTCACCTCGGTATCTCCACTTACCTGACAGGCGCGGTCAAAGGCGCTGTTATCATGATCGCAGTCCTGTTGCAGGCACGAGACAGAAACTAAGTTTCATAAACAAATCATTTGTTTATGAAGTAACCTATACATACTTAAGGAGGATGAAAAATGAAGAAAGTTCTGATTGGCGCTCTCGCATTTCTTCTGTGCTTCGCTCTGGTCGCTTGCGGCGCCCCGAAGACCGAAGAACCGGCGGCTCCCGAAGCTCCCGCTCAGGAATCTGTGGCGCCGGCAGCTCCCGAGCAGCCCGCTGAGCAGCCCGCTGAGCAGCCCGCAGCTAAGAAGAGAGTCGCAGTCTCTCTGCCCCCGGCTGACAACGCCTGGCAGGCTGCGTTGCTCGGTAAATTGCAGGAGGTCACTGCTGGTGACACCGAAATCGAGTGGACAATAAAGAACGCTGTCGACAATGCTGACCAGCAGAACATGCTCGCCACGTTCAAGGACGGCGGCTACGACGTGATTGCCTGCCTGCCGGGCGACGGCACGCTGCTGACGACGATCATGGAAGAGATCTATGACGCCGGCATCCCGACGATCATCATCGACAGAAACATCGCGTCAGACAAGTACACCTCTTTCGTTGCGGAAGACAACTACTCCTGCGGCGCGATGGCGGCTGAGTTCATCGGCAAGTTCTTCGAAGGCCAGGAAGACGTCAAGCTCGTCAACCTGAGAAGCTACATCGGCATCCCGATCGACCTCGAGAGATTCCAGGGCTTCAGCGATGTCATCAAGAACTATCCGAACATCAAGATCATCGGTGAAGGCGACGGCGAGTTCAACAGCAACGCCGGCTATCAGGCCATGACCGACCTGCTGGCTGCGCACGATCATATCGACGTTGTGTTCACGCACGACGACGAATCTACGACGGGCGCCATGACGGCGATCGAACAGGCTGGCCGCACCGACATCAAGCTCATCACCGGCATGGGCGGCACGGTGACGGCTCTGAATGAGATCAAGGCCGACAACACCATCCATAAGGCGACGGCTTCCTACTTCCCGACGAAGATCGCCGAGGATGCTGTCAACATCATCAGAGACTTCATCAGGACCGGCAAGATCGACAAGGACAACGTTCGTCCCTCCACGCTGATCACGAAGGAAAACGTTGATCAGTTCATGCAGTACGCTTATCAATAAGCCTAACTGTAACTTATAAGGCCTTCGGTTTTCCGAAGGCCTGTTTTTTACCGGAAGCAGTGACGAATCAGAACGCAAAATATTGCATGATATATAAAACGGCGGATATTTGACCCGCCGCTTTTTCTTCTCACGTATCGAATCTCTCAGCGCTGGATGCGGCCCGAACCGTCTCCGGATATCAGCCGCTCCACTTCCTTCACGCTCACCCGGTTGTAATCCCCCGGTATCGCGTGCTTGAGGCAGCTGGCGCCCACCGCAAACTCCAGCGCTTTTTTCTCGTCCCCGTATGTCAAAAGGCCGTATATCAGCCCGGCGGCAAACGAATCGCCGCCGCCCACGCGATCCACAATGTCGGTGATGCTGTACGTCCGGCTGAGCGCAAAGCCGCTGCGGCCGTTGAGGCACGCGCTCCATTCGTTATGGTCCGCGCATTTGCTCTCGCGCAGCGTAATCGCCACCGCCCACACGTTGGGATAACGGCGTTTTATCTCGTCCGTCAGCGCGCGGTAAACCTCCCGATCCAGCGAGCCGCACGTCACATCGGCCTTCGCCTCGACGCCCAGCGATTTCTGGCAGTCCTCCTCGTTGGCGATTACGACATCGGTATAGCGCACCAGCTCCGACATCACTTCCTGCGCCGCTTTGCCGTACTTCCACAGCTTCGCACGGTAGTTGAGGTCGCACGAAACCGTAAGCCCCATCTCCTTGGCGGTCCTGGCCGCCTCCAGCGCGCATTCCGCCGCCGATGCGCTAAGCGCCGGCGTGATGCCCGTCACGTGAAACCACGCCGCGCCGGCAAACACGCGCGCCCAGTCCACGGTGCCGGGCCTCATCTGCGATATGGCGGAATGCTCGCGGTCGTACACCACGTTGGAAGGCCGCTGGTTGGCGCCCGACTCCAGAAAATAAATGCCCATCCGCCCGCCGCCGTACACGATGTGCGACACGTCCACGCCGAACCCGCGCAGCTCGCGCACGCAAGCCCGCGCGATGTCGTTGTCGGGCAGCGCCGTCACGAACACGGCGTCCAGCCCGAAGTTGGCCAGTGATACCGCCACGTTGGCCTCGCCGCCGCCAAACGTCGCTTCAAACGCGGGCGACTGGAAAAACCGCTCATGTCTCGGTGCCTTCAGCCGCAGCATGACCTCGCCGAAAGTGACCACTTTCGCCGCCATGTCAGGCCCCCTTGAACATGCGGATGATCTCGTCGGAATCCATCACCGCGCCGTATTTCATCTCGAAGTTGCGAAGCGCCGCGTTGTGCAGCTCCTCGTCGAACGACGACACCGCGTCGCGCGCGACGATCACATGCAGCTGGTGATGGAACGCTTCGTGCACCGTATCCTCCACGCAGATCTGCGTCACCGTGCCCGTCACGATGATGGTATCCCTGCCCTCGCTGCGCAGCACGTCCAGCAAATTTGTGTTGTGGAACGCCGAATAGCCGTATTTCTCCACGATGTAGTCGCCTTCCTGCGGGTAGATCTCGTCGATGATGTCGGTGCAGTCCAGCTCCTTGTCGACGTCGGGGTAATACCGCATAAAGCCGCGCACGCAGGCGTTCACCGCTTCAATCTGCGGACTCCAGTTCCACAGCAGCGTCCGCTTCGGCCCTGCCAGGAATTTGGTATAGATCACCGGAACGCCGTTCTCCCGCGCGAACGCGATCAGCTTTTGATTCGCCGGTATGGTGGCGCGCGCATCGGGCACTTCCATGCCGGCTCCCTCCCGCACGAAGTCGTTCTGCAGGTCCACGATCACCAGCGCCGTTTTACCGATGCTGTACTTCATAATTCCGTTCCTCCTAAGCGTTATTTTTTATATGTTGCTGATACAGCCTTGCGTACGTCTTATCGCGCACCACGCAGCCGGCGGGCAACATGCTGCGCATCAGCTCCACGCACTTGGTGCAGGTGATGCACGTTTTGCCGGGCGCGATCTTACCGGTTTCCAGTATGTCGTTGGCAAAACCCGGGTTGGCAAACGCCTGCCGGCCGAAGCCGATGAAGTCGGCATGCCCGTTCTCCAGCGCATACGCGCCCGCCTGCACCGCAAAGCTTTTCAGCCAGCTGTACCCCGCGCCGACGAACGCCATCTCCGGCACCTCGGCCTTGGCCCTGGCCGCAAGTGTCAGCAGCCGCTCCACGCCTTTCACCGGCGGTTCGGGCGGCACATACGGCCCGTTGTCGTACGGCCGGTTGACATGCGGAATCAGATACGGGTTGCCCGCCGTCACCGCCACAAGCCGCACGCCGATATTATACAGCTCGCGCAGCAGCCGCACGGGCTCCGCCAGATCCGGCTGACCGTCCGGGCCCACGCCGAAACCGTACTGCGGCTCCATCGCGTCATACAGGCTGAGCCGGCTGGCCAGCGTGACGCGCGCGTCCACCGCCTGCCTGACCTTCTCCGCCGCGTTTTTAATGAAGCGCGTACGCCCTTCATAACCGCCGCCGTATCTGCCTTCGCGGGTGTGCGCGCCCAGCAGCTCGCCCAGAAGATACCCGTGGCTCGCCTTCACGTCCATAGCGTCAAAGCCCGCCTGCTGCGCCAACCGCGCCGTCTCGGCGAACCTGTCCTCCAGCGCTTCCAGGGCCTCGTCCGTCACTACAGGATAATCCGGCGCGATGCCGTACTTCTCGTCCAGCACCGGATTATGCGCCGCTATCACGGGTCTGGGAACGCCGTCCGGCTTGCTGTATCGGCCGGAGTGCGTCAGCTGTATCACCAGCATCGGCGCATGCCCATTCTGCTTCAGCGCGGCTTCCCTGACCTCGTCCGTCAGCCGCTTAAACGCGTCCACGTTGCCCTTGTGCAGATGCAGCTGGTGCATGGACGCCCGTCCTCCCGGCACAACCGCCACCGCCTCAAACCAGATGATGCCCGCGCCGCCCCTGGCGAAGCTCAGATACCGCCGCCGCGTGAGCTCGCCCGGCGAGCCGTCCTCCAGCGCATCCGCGCCTTCCATCGGCAGAACCGCCAGCGAATTGTTCACCGTAAAGCCGTTTATCACATGGCTCTTCCTATATATTTCCGTATTCCCGGAAAACCCGATATCAACGCCTGCCTCGCTGCAATATTTTTTTATCTCGTCCAGTGTTTTAAAACTGTTCTTCATCGTCCCTGCTCTTTCTGTCAGTATATATTGCCGTTGTCGCGAAAGCCCCGCCACACGTTCTCGAAGAAATCGTCGTCATCCGGCAGCGGCCGCACCGGACGCCACTCGAATGCGCACTCGCCGTCCCGGTACTTGACTTCCTGCACCATACGGCCCAAATCGCCGTTGTCCAAAACAAACCGGAAACGCTCGTCCAGCGCCGCATGGGGCCTCATGCCCGCGGCGTCATAATACAGCGCGCTGCCGCGGCTTTTGCCGCCTTTTGCAATGTAGTCCGCCATCGCGGAGAGGTACACGCACTGCCCGATCAGCGCGTCGCGATACCGGAAGAACTGCGGCAGCGTGCGCTCAGAACAGCCGGCATCGCGCTCAAGGTCAAAAAGCCGCCGCTTTGTCGTGTTTGCCAGCGCCGCAATCGCTGCGGCTTCCCGTATCGCCGCGCCCGCACGGCTCATATCGCGCTGCGCTTCGGCAAGCAGCTGCGCCGCGTTATCCGCCCGCTCAAGCGCCATATTCCCTGTTCTCACCACGCGCTCCATCTGTTCCCGCGCCGCCTGCGCGAAACGCCCGGCGCTGTCCGGCTGGCCGTTGCGCCGCGCCGCGATATACCGCGCCGCCCGCATCGAGCCCACCTGCCCGGCGTTGAGCGCGCTGCCGCCCGGCCGGTACACGCCGTGAGTCGCCGCCGCTTCGCCCGCCGCAAACAGCCCTTCCACATCCGTCTGCCACCAGCAGTCCACCGCCAGTCCGCCGTTGTTGTGCTGCGCGCACAGCGCAATCTCCAGCGGCTCTTTCTTCAGATCCACGCCCCGGTTGCGGTAAAACTCATACGCCGGCGCGTTCATATGGATCAGGCGGTCCACCGGCGTTCCGAAAAGCGCGCCCGCTTTCTTAAGATAACCGCGCGCTTCCTCGCCAAGCGCCCCGAAATCCGCCTCGCCGCCACCCGCGTTCCGCGTAAAGTCCAGAAACACGCGCCGCCCTTTCATGCAGCGCTCCACGTATACCAGCATGTCGATCAGCGACGAACCGCCCGCCGCCTTGCACACGTCGAACGGCCACTGGTACCCTTTTAGAAACACGCAGTCCAGCAAAGCGCCCCGGCTGTCGAAAAATTCGTCCAGAAACTCGCGCTCGTCATTGCCGTCAGCGTCGGTGGAAACAAACCGCGGCAATACCTGCATGTACGTGCCGGAAACGTTCCACCGCGGCGATATCGACGCCAGCCCGTACTGCCATTCCGTGAGGTTCCGGCCGCGCGCCCCCGCTTCCAGCGCAATACCGGTCGCGCCGTGCTGGCCTTCAGGATATGCGGTGTCGGCATACAGCCCGGCCGGCCCGCCCGTCGCCCAGACGATGTTCACGCAGTTAAAAGCGGCGTAACTTACCTCGCCCCGAGCCAGCCCGCCAAGGTCCAGGCACAGCAGCCCAATCGCCTTTCCGCCGCGAGTCAGTATCGACACTGCCTGCATCCCCGAATAAATCGGGATATTCTTGGCCTTCACCGAACGTTCCAGCGCTTCCACCATCAGCCGGGATGTCAGCGGCCCGGCGGAAGTCGCCCGCCGCCTCGGGTCATGGTCCGTCTTGTAGCCGACGTATTCGCCGTAGCGGTTCACCGGAAACGGCACGCCCAGCTCGCACAGCCTCAAAAAACACGCCGCGGAGTTCGCCGCCTCGGCCAGCGCGATATCGCCGTCCACGCACTGCCCGTCAAAAAGCGTCTGCGCCATCTCGCGCACCGAATCGCCTTCTCCGCCCGACAGCGACAGCTTGTAATACGTCTGTTTGTCCGAGCCGGCGTTGCGGGACGTGCTGCTGCCAATATCCTCACAAACAAGCGCAATATCGGTCACGCCGCGCGCGTGCAGTTGGTCCGCCGCGTTCAGCGCGGCAGCGCCCGCTCCCACCACCACGGTGTTTACCGATATGATTCTGACGTCGCGTCCGCAAACATCCATACTGTCCATGCCAACCCTGCCTACAGCCGCCGGATATGAAACCCGCCGTCCACGTTGAGCACTTCCCCGGTGGAATATGGCAGCTCTCCGCTGCACAGCAGCGCCACGGCCTTTGCCACATCCTCCGGCTCACCCCATCTCCCTATCGGGCAAATCCCCTGCGCAAACAGCGCGTCGTATTTTTCCCTGACCACCGCCGTCATATCGGTGGCAATAATACCCGGCCTTACCTCATACACGTAAATCATCTCCGAAGCCAGCCGGTCGGCGTACAGCTGCGTCAGCATCGACACGCCCGCCTTGGACACGCAGTATTCGCCCCGGTTTAAGGACGACGCAAACGCGGAAATCGAGCCGATGTTGACAATCGTGCCGCGCCGCCCTTCCACAGGCTCCTGCGCGATCATCTGCTTTGCCACCATCTGCGTGAAAAACATGTTGGCCTTGAGATTGATGCTGATCACCCGGTCAAAGCTCTCCTCCGTCATCTCCAGCAGATCGGCGCGCTTCTCTGGACCCACGCCCGCGTTGTTCACCAGCACGTCCACGCGGCCGAAGGCCGAAAGCGCCGCCTCCAGGCAGCGCCGCCTGTCCCGCGTGTCCGCCACGTCGCCCTGCACGCTCACCACACGCCCCCGCGCGCGCAGCGCGCCTAAGTTCTTTTCTATCGTCTCGTTCATGTGCGCGTGCATCACCGTCACGCCGTAACCTTCGTCCAGCAGCTTTTGCGCGATGGCGTATCCGATGCCGCGGCTGCCGCCCGTTACAATCGCCGTCCGGCTCATTTTTTCGAGTTCCTTTCCCGGTGAAATTTACTGATAATTGTTTACTGTAAAATTGTATATTATTTCGCCCGAATAAGCTATAATAGGACTTGCTCAATACTTAGCGCTTTTTGCGTTAAAAGGGGTGCTTTTATGAATATGGAAAGCAATCCTACCCGCGAAATTGACGTTTATTATCGCGAATCTCCGAACCTTGCCGCCGCGGACACGCATTTTCATAATGTGCACGAAATAATTTTCATCGTGGACGGCAGCGTCCGCATCCACGCCGGCAGTAAAACCTACAACGCGTCCGGAAACACCATCGTGTTCTTCAGCAACCTGGAAAAGCATTCGGTCACCGTCACCCGGGCCCCCTATAAGCGCTATGTGGTTTCGCTGTCGCAAAACTATACCCACCAGATGCTGAAGGACTCCCCGCTGCTGTCCATACTGCTGCAGCGGCCCGAGAGCTTCTCGCACGCCATCGCGCTGGACGACGAAACGGCAGCCGGCATCCGGCAGGTGCTGGATACCATGGTGGCTGAAGCATCCCAGCAAAAAGCGTTCTGGACGCTGCGCCTGTCGCTTCTCATCACCGACATGCTGATCCGCCTGTACCGGTTCTCCCATAGCGCCTTCCCGGTGAACGCGATGGACGACGCCGCGCGCATCGTCACCGAAACGCAGAAATACATCACCGACCACGCCCATGAGGACATCTCGCTGGAACAGCTCGCCGCCCGGCACTTCATCAGCAAGTACCACCTGTCCCGCATATTCAGCCGCATCACGGGATACACGTTCCGCAACTACCTGATACTGCACCGGCTGTCCATCGCAAAAGACCTGCTCATCCACACAGGCAAGTCGGTATCCGAGATCGGCCAGCTGTGCGGGTACGGCAACGTCAACCACTTCATCCGCATATTCAAGGCGCACGAAGGCCTGTCGCCCCACCGTTACCGCAAAGCCCACCGCGGTCAGTGAGGTTTGCCTTTCAACATGCGCGTACTTTTATTTTTACGGCAATATTAAACGGGGTGCCGCCACAGCACCCCGTGTCATTATTGACCTTACTTACCTTATGCGCCGCATTCGTCCTCCTCATCCTGCAGCGCGTCGTAGCCTTCCTCGCCGGTCCGTATCTTGATGACGTTTTCCACATCGTAGATGAATATCTTGCCGTCGCCCATGTTGCCGGTATACAGCGCCTTCTTGACGGTATCCACAACGGTCTGGGTCGGAATCTTGCACACCACGATATCCACCTGCACCTTGGGAAGCAGCCTGGTTTTTACCGGCGCGCCGCGGTAATACTCGGTGTGCCCTTTCTGCATGCCGTAGCCCAGCACGTTGGTGACCGTCAGCCCCGTGATGCCGATGCCGTCCAGCGCGGACTGCAGCGCCGTCAGCTTCTCCTGGCTGGTGATAATCGTGACTTTTGTCATCTTTGCGCCGGCACGCGCCCTGTTCACGACGGGTACGGCGACATCCGGAGATACCGTGCCGGCTGCAGACGCCGGCGCTTCGGCCGGAGCGGGAACCGCGGCTTTCTCCCCGCCTCCGTTGACCGTCTCCAGAATCGGCGCCACGATGGCGAAATCCGGATAAGCGGAGTTGCCGTGCTCGCCGATATCCAGGCCCTGAATCTCCTCCGCAA
>ENA-UPSB01003570-UPSB01003570.1-bioreactor-metagenome-genome-assembly--contig:-NODE-3570-length-11825-cov-3.810535_pt1 | contig 11825 bp, 11 predicted proteins | sample MGYA00238182_ERZ773286 | MGnify/ENA primary metagenome ERZ773286 (study PRJEB29026, sample SAMN07631240) | bioreactor metagenome | isolation source: Switchgrass digestor | place: USA: Dartmouth... | reverse complement strand
CACATTACTAAATAATGCACCGGTCAGTTTACTTAAAATTAAGATAATAATAATCAATGATTATTTTAATCTTATATGTTCAAATTAAATGCTATGCTTTAAATATCTTAGTTTCAATCAAAGTCAAAATCTCTTTCAATTTTTAATACCTGTCCAGTAATCGCATCAACATGAACTTCATATATTCCTGATGTGGTACGTATATCAATTTCATAAACCAATATACCATTTTCGTAGTCTAATTCAACTTTAATGACTTGGCCGGGAACACGCTGCAAAGCTATTTGAATTGCTGCCTCGCTGTTAATTCGATAACTTCTCCAATAATTGTCCCAAAGACTATAATACAGGCTATAGTTGTAACCGTTGCTGACCATTGTTCAAGCTCCTTTAAGAATTAGTTCTATGTTATTACTATATTCATGAGTATTTAATGTGTTACTAAATAATGCCGAACTAATCCTTTGGCTATAATAGCGTTATATTCTTATTTCTCCGTGCCAGCAAAAATGCTTTTGATAAATTCATTTCTGCTCCATCTTCAGGTTGGAAAACCCGATTGACTTTGATTTTTGCACTTCAGTTACTCCGGTAATAAATGATCTCATAGATTCACGGCTCACCTCAATTGATGCTCCATCTATACCAGGCAAACCGATGCTTGCCTCTTTTACATTGTAGCTCCCCCTATCTACTATGCGGCCCTTACTGTCTCGGGTATAGTATCTGCCGGTTTTGCCTTCTTCCGGGTTATCGGGAAGGCCAATATTGTAGCGTTTCCATACAGTTTCCTGCAATTTTTTATACCGCTCTTTTCCAAGAACACCTTTCACAAGCGCACCAACTCCCGGATTCACACCATAAGCATTGGCTGTTGTAGTTCTGCCGTCATAAAGATTTTTTGTCTTAAGATGTGTTGATATGGGTGTGGTGAATTTTACCGATAGTTCATTGTTTGAGTAAGATACTGAAAAGCACCCTAAATTTATATCTTGTGTGTTATCATTTTTTTCTTTGAACACGGGTAAGGGAGGATACTCCACATCCGGCTGCATATACATTTCGGCATTTGCAGCTGAAACAGCCGGCGGTGAATTCTTTCCCAATAAATTCTTTAAGCCAAAGGACAGCTCTTCCGCGAGCTTGAATGTGAAAGCTTGAGTGCCTAAGCCCGCTACTGTTTTATATAATTCAGTATAAATAGTAAAATCTCTGTCAGCAATCAAATGCTGGTAGGTTGATTCATCTGTAATATACTTCAACATACCCCCTGTTTTGAGCCAATATTCTTCGGTAATCTTCTTTATCTCGTCATAATGCTCTTTCCTTATGTTGTACATCAATGGGAAATAGCGGCTATTTACATCCTCCATTTCATCCATAAGGCTGCTAACACGATCAAGTGCTTTTATATTTTCATTGGCAGAAGGCTTATACTGTTCTCCCATTAAGTAGTAATTAGCAGCCTGCTGATGCTCCTCCATCTGCTGGAAAGCAAGCTTTTCAATATCTTCAATCCGTTTTAGGTATTCCTCTTCCAGCTTGGCATACTCTTCTTCAAAACGCGCATTCTCTTGTTTATATCTGTGTTTATAAAAGGAACTTAGTACCTTAAAGGCAAATATCTGTTTTAGGGAGCTCCGGACCGGAAAGCTTCCATTTGCATTTTGCACCTGACCATTAATATATTTTTCCTCTCCCCTTACCAAACTGCTGTCAACAAATTTATCTCCTGCCTGCTGCGCCTTATCCCAGAGCTGTTCTGCCTCCCTGTTCAGGCTGTCGATGCTGCCGATAAAAGCGTCAAGGGAGCTGATCTGTGGAAAAGGTTTCAGCTTAATTTGTTCTCCGGGTGTATCTACACTATCATTGACTGCCTCTGCATCCTGTTTTGCAAGTTGATAAAGTTCATCCAGAAGGGCTTCTTTCAATGGATATTCATCTTCTGCATCAAGAGATTCAACAGCATACAGATACGATGTAAAGTGGAGTATGCTTACATCGTTAAAACAATTTCTCGTGCTCTTTATCATTGTTTCTGCAGCAAGCATATCTTCCTTTCTTTCCAGATAAACGGTGGTAAGTACCTGATATGCAGCCGAATAACTGGAGTCTGCCGAAAGTGACTGTTTAGCATACTTTTCAGCCATTGCAAAGTCACCGGTGCTAATGTAAGCATTAGCTAAGTTTGTAAGAAAAACCGGATTCTGCGGGGACGCTTTTACAGCTTCCTGATACAAGCTTATTGCTTCCTCCGAATATCCTGAATCAAACAAAACCGATGCAGCATTATTAAGCACCAGAGGATGTTCAGGGTATCCTTCCAATGCTTTCCCTGCCATATATAACAATAAATCCTGATTTACCATGCCCAGCTGTCCTATTGAAATATCAGTTGCAAGCATTAGGGCATTAAGTCTTTTAAAATTTTCATCTGTTTCATTGGCATCCATGAACATTTCATCCACTGCCGTCAGGACCTCAGGTGTCAAATTTGCTCCTGCAGAATCCAGTATGGTACTGCTTACTTTAAGCACATTCTTTTTATCAACCTTGCCGGCAGAAAGTGTGGCATCTTCCGCATTGTCATTCACATTTCTTTCCTGACATCCTATAGTGAACAGCAGAACAATCGCCAGAAAAAATGCAATATATCTTTTCATATACATCATACCCTTCCAAATGGTAATATTGGTAGCTATAAAAATAGTAACAAATAAAAAATGTGATTCTTTTTTCAAAAGTATCAGGTTTTCATGGAAAAGTATGATATTTTTGTGTAACAAATTTTATTAACAAATTTTTACATATCTAATTTTGCAGTCCATAACTTTATTCTTCTCTATTTGAATCACACAAATATGTAATCTTTCACTCTGGCCCGGATTGATGCATATGGTTTTCCCAATTTTATCAATATGGCTGTTTGAATAAAAAGCAGACTCATGAATGTGCCCGCAAAGCATTAATAAAGGTTGCTTTTTCAAAATAAACTCATAGACAGCTCTACTGCCTACATGGCTCTTATGACTTACCATATCCAGTTTTGTTCCGAAAGGTGGAGCATGGCAAACAAAAATATCATTTGTTCCGCATTTATACTTAACCAGCTCTTCTTCTATACTCGGTAAGCTGTCAAGATAATCCGAAGGTTTTTCTTCTATTTCCCCACTATCCGTCCTAATCAGGGTTGGTGTGAATATTACCTTGTCATGGAGAAGGTCCCTTCTTTCATAATTTTTAATTTTAAAAGTGCTTATGTTAACTAAGCTAAACCCTAAAATAAACATTTCACTTATTTGCTGCGGTACATCATTTAAAAACTTTAAATTTTCAGGAACAACAGACTTTAATGTACCGAAAGCTTTTGAACAATCAGTATTCCCCTTAATTAAGCAGATTGGCACATTTAAATCTTTCAAGAAGACAGATAAATAATTCTGAGCAAAATCAATTTGCATATTAATATCCCTGGGAGTATATTCGAAAATATCTCCTCCAATAATAACCAAATCACATTTTTCCGACAATATAAAATTTTTCAGAGCCTCAAATTTATATATATTCCCATGTAAATCGCTTGTGTATATTATTTTCATAACACATCATTATTCTTTGCAAAATAATCTGCAGTAATCCCAAATCCACTTCCAAAGTCAAGTATTTTTTTACCTTTGCAGTCTATGTTGTGCCACACTAATTTATAAAACAGTTTTCCCCAGGGTGCATTTACCGTATTAAGATAACCTTGAACACTTATATTTTCGCTCATATGAAGCCCCCAAAACATCTTTTAATCAACATGATAAATAATAAAAAAATCAATCCTTTTTTGCACAAATTTCTCCTGAGTTTTTCGGATTTTCTAAACTTATACACTACATGGTATTGAAGATATTTAACAGGTTTTAGCTCATCCCACCATATCAAACGAAAGAAGAAGTCTCGCATAATGTAGACTTCTCCTTTACCCTAAAATTATTGAACTCTAAATAATTTGAACTTCAAAATTTTTGAACCTATAAGTTTTACGAACCCATTAATCTACTACTAGTATATGGCAATACATAAAAATTGTCAATATAGTTTCTATTCTATTTTTATTATATATTCTTTTGTTTTATTATATACCCTTTTGCGCCTGCATCATTCATTTTTTCTTCAATAAAATTATTTGTAATTAAGTAATCAATTAACGCACTTGATAATTTTCGTGAAAGCATTAACTTTTCACAAAATAGTTCATTTAACCATTTTCCACCTAATAACTTATTGGTACTTGCTTTTACTTTATACCAATTATCTATTTAGTTTTAGATTTGCTTAAATTTCCTTTTATTTTTATATTGTAACATATTTTGAAAGAAATGTATCCTATATTTTACAAGTGACTTTTTTAAATGAACTCATTAAGTTTTTCCCAATCAATCTGTACTTCTTAATTATGGGATACTCATCAATTTACATGTCATTGAGAACATTTAACAAATTTTCTCTCACATTCATTTCGGCTAATCTGGATGCATGTGTATGCCTTATTTTGCCCAAAAATTAAAATTTAATTTTTTCGGCTGGCTACTGATTAATGAGCAGGAGAGCATATCTTATTAATCAAAGGATTTCTCTTGAGATTTTCAAAGTTCGTACTATTCATATCTTTATGCTGACAGCTTTACACCAACCTTGAAAATCAGTAATCGCCTACTATTACCCTAAAAACTTCTAAACACAAAAAACCCCTGACAGCTGTATTACCAACTGTCAAGGGCTGTGTTTTGTTGATATTATTTCTTTCCGAAATATCTCTCCAGCAAGCCCTTAAATGCCTGACCATGTCTTGCTTCGTCCTTGCACATTTCATGTACGGTATCATGAATAGCATCATAATTTAGCTGTTTTGCCTTTGTAGCAATATCCTTTTTGCCCTGGCATGCCCCATGCTCAGCTTCCACTCTGAGTTCAAGGTTTTTCTTTGTGTCAGGGAATACTACTTCGCCAAGCAGCTCTGCAAATTTTGCAGCATGCTCAGCTTCTTCAAATGCAATTCTCCTATATGCTTCAGCAATTTCAGGGTAGCCTTCCCTGTCTGCCTGGCGGCTCATGGCAAGGTACATGCCTACTTCAGTGCACTCTCCCATGAAGTTAGCTCTTAAGCCTTCAAGAATTTCAGCATCTATATCTTTAGCAACACCAATTCTATGCTCATCAGCCCATTGCATATCCCCACCGCTCTTTTCAGCAAACTTATTAGCCGGAGCTCCACATTGTGGACATTTTTCAGGGGGCTGGTTCCCTACATGAACATACCCGCAAACTGCACATACAAATCTTTTCATATTAATCATCCCTCCATATAAAAGGTTATTTTAAACTCAAATTGTTTAACCGATATATAATTACCCACATATTTTAAAACTAAACTAAAAAATTATTTATACCGGCTAATTTGAGACAAACATTCTAGAACTCCGCTATCAAAAATACCGGCAAAACAAGTTAATTCACTCTTCTTCTGCAGGTTCTCTAAAGGGTTCGATATGGATTATTACCTGAATGTTTTCATTAATTTCCCTTTTGATTTTATCTTCAATATCGTGTATCAATTTATGTGATTCCTCAACACTCATATGAGGTTCCGTCATTATATGCATATCAATATAGACATTGTCATGGCTTCCTCTGCTTCTGATCTTATGTGTATCCTTAACCTTATTAAAGCTCATGGCAATTGCTCTTATAATTTCCGTATCAATAGCAACGCCGTCAGCCAGTATGTCACATGAAGATTTAAATATTTCATATGAAGCATGCAAAATAAATCCGGCTACTGCTAATGACGTTATTGAATCCATTACCGGGGGCAGCCCCAGCTTCACGCATAAAAGGGTCAGTAAAACTCCTATGGAAATATATATATCGCTTCTTGTGTGCAGTGAATCTGAAATTAAAATCTGGCTTTTTAATTTTTTTCCCTGCTTATGTTCATATATACTTATAAAAATGTTTATACAGAGAGTTATAGCAAGTATAATCAAACTTTCAGCCGTAATTTGGGGCATAACAGGATTAGCAAAACGCCCTACAGCTTCCGCAATTATTTTTATCCCAAGTATTACAAGCATCACTCCGATAAAAAGCCCTGATAATGTCTCATACTTCCTATGCCCATATGGATGCCCTTCATCTACAGGTTTCGAAGCAATCTTAATCCCTATAAGCCCAACAACATTTGATGAGCCATCTGTCAGTGAGTGAATCCCATCAGCAACCATACTTGCACTTTTTATAATACTTCCGGTTATAATTTTTAAGATTGCCACTGCAAGGTTTACAAGCAAAATAGCTGCCAAAATTAATCTTACCTTTTTGTAATTGTCTGAAGCCAACTTGTATCATTCCTTTCATAAGATAAAAAATCCATGGAACAACCTCACCAATGAAATTGTCCCATGGATTTTATCCACTGCTTCAAATAGAAGCCCGGCCCCATCCATCTTAAATATTATTTTATCCTAAATACTAAATACATAAGATAAATTATTTAAGATGAATCGCCTGCTCAATTACATTCTCGTATTCTATATTTTAACATTAATAAACAACCGTGTCAACTATTTTCCTTTTAAAACCAAATCAAAATTATATCTGTATCTAACCTTATCCAATTTCATACAACATTCAGGTTTTATGCGGTTCTAATTTTATATATTACGTTAACCATTACAAAGAAACTACACTTCTATTCCAAAATATCTAACTGCATTATTGTAGCAAATGTCCTTCACTATACCGCCAAGGTAATCCATGTCTGCTGGTACTTCCCCGTTTTCAGCCCATTCACCTATAAGGTTACATAAAATCCTTCTGAAATATTCGTGCCTTGTATATGAGAGGAAGCTTCTTGAATCGGTAAGCATTCCCACAAACCTGCTTAATAAGCCGAGATTGGCCAGTGCTACCATTTGTTTAATCATACCATCCTTCTGGTCATTGAACCACCAGCCTGAGCCCAATTGTATCTTACCTGGTACACTGCCTCCCTGGAAGCATCCCATTATTGTACCAAGCACTTCATTATATGCCGGATTAATGCCGTATAAAATTGTCTTTGGAAGTTCACCCGTTTCCTCAAGGCTGTTTAGTAATTCTGCAAGAGGCTGAGCTATATTGTAATCGCCCATTGCGTCAAAACCGGTATCAGGTCCCAAAAGCTTCATCATTTTCTTGTTATTATTCCTGATAGTCCCTATATGAAGCTGCATTGCCCATCCGCGCCTTGCATATTCTCTTCCTACAAAGATCATATAGGCAGTTTTGTAAGCCTCAATTTCCTGCTTGCTCAAGCTCTCGCCTTTTAAGGCTTTCTTAAATATAGCATCAACCTCATCTTCGGTTGCTTCACAATAAACAACAGGGTCCAGTGCATGGTCTGAAATGCGGCAGCCCATATTGTGGAAGAATTCAATTCTTAATTTTAATGCCTCTTTTAAATCCTCGAAAGATTTTATATCTATGCCGGAAACCTTTGACAGCTTTCCTATCCACTCTGCAAACCCATCCTTTTCTATATTCATTCCCTTGTCAGGCCTGAATGTGGGAAGAACTTTTACATCAAATGTTTTATCTTCAGCAATTGCCTTATGGTATTCAAGGGAATCAACCGGGTCATCTGTTGTACATATTAATTTTACATTGGATTTTTTAATAATTTCCCTTACGGTAAAATCATCCCTTTGCAGCAATTCATTGCACTTATTCCATACATATTCGGCTGTTTCAGGCGATAAAATGCAGTCTATTCCGAAGTACCTCTTTAATTCCAAATGAGTCCAATGATATAAGGGATTTCCTATACAATGGGGTATGGTTTCGCACCATTTAAAAAATTTTTCTTTATCGTCTGCATCACCTGTTATATATTTTTCGTCAATACCGTTGCTTCTTATTGCCCTCCACTTGTAGTGGTCCCCTCCAAGCCATACTTCCGTAATATTTTTATATTTCTTATTTTCAGCTATTTCCTTGGGGCTAATATGGCAGTGGTAATCATATATGGGCATGTCCTTTGCATAATCATGATACAATTTTACTGCAGTTTCATTATTCAAAAGAAAATTTTCATCCATGAATTTTTTCACAAAAATCTCTCCCTTGTATTTAATATTTATACAAAGCTTTTTAAATTATATTTGCACTAAGTTTTTAAATTATATTTAGCCGATGCACTTGGCCTGTTTATAATGTAACTCCATCCTTAAATATTGAAATTTCCCTGTAGTTGTTCTTCTCATTCAATGTTTTTTCCCCTGAAGCTACTTTTAATACATAATTAAATAAATCATCTGAAAGCTTATCCATAGGTACACCTTGCAGCAGCTCTCCTGCATTAAAGTCGACCCAGTTGCGTTTTCTTTTATAAAGTCCGGTATTAGTAGCAATTTTCACAGTAGGCACAGGCGCACCAAGAGGCGTACCCCTGCCTGTTGTAAAAAGTATCATATGGGCACCTGATGCAGTAAGTGCAGTACATGCAACAATATCATTTCCAGGTCCTTTAAGGAGGTTCAAACCAGGCTCCACAGCTTTTTCACCATAATCAAGAACACCTGCAACACAACCTCTTCCACCCTTTTGAGTACACCCCAAGGATTTTTCTTCCAGTGTGGATATTCCGCCTTTTTTATTTCCCGGAGACGGGTTTTCATATATAACCTGATTGTGCCTGATATAATATTCTTTGAAGTTGTTAATTAAAGCAACTGTCTTGTCAAACAACTCCTTATTTTTGCACCTTGCCATAAGCAGATGTTCTGCCCCAAACATTTCAGGCACTTCAGTAAGCAGAGATACTCCTCCCATTGAAGTAATCCTGTCGGAAAAGGTTCCTACAAGAGGGTTTGCAGTAATGCCTGAAAAAGCATCCGATCCTCCGCATTTAAGCCCTACCACCAGCTTTGAAACAGGGCATGGCTGCCTTTTAAATTTAGCAGCATATTCTACCAAATCCTTTATAAGCTTAAGGCCCTCTTCAATTTCATCCTCAACTTCCTGTGTTACAAGGAATTTTACTCTTTGGGGATTATACTCACCAAGCACTTTCTTAAACTCAGGAATATTATTATTTTCACAGCCAAGGCCCAAGACCAGTACGCCTGCTGCATTAGGGTGATTTACAAGCCCTGTAAGTATTTTTTGCGTATTGGCATGGTCTTCTCCCAATTGGGAGCATCCGTAAGGGTGGGGAAAGGCAAATATTCCGTCAGTCAGCCCTTCAAATTCCTTTTGGGCTTTTGCTGCCAACATCTCTGCTGTTTTATTCACACAGCCGACGGTATTTATAATCCATATTTCATTTCTTATTCCTACACTTCCGTCTTCTCTTACATACCCCATAAATTGAGGAATTTCAGGCTCATTAGGCCTTAAATCACATAGATCTAAATCACATGGATTTGAACCAATTGCAGCATCACCTGAATTTTCATCACAGCCGGATTTTTCCGGATTGTAGCTGTATTCAATAATACCGCTCAAGCCGGTTTTAAGATTATGTGTATGTACATATTCTCCGGCTTTTATATCAGCAGTTGCAATTCCTATTGAGCAGCCATATTTGATAACTGTTTCTCCGCATTTAATATCTTTTAACGCAACCTTATGCCCTGTATCAATATCATCCAGTACACATATCGCATATTCCCCGGCCTGTACCGTAACACCTGCCGGAATATTGTTTGCAGCAACTCCTACATTGTCATTTGGATTAATAATAATAATTCTATAATTATTTCCCATATTATTTCCCATCCAGCATACTCCTCATTGCTTCACGCATACCTTTTTCCCGGATATTATAAAGGTAGTCTGATACAACCTCTGCAAAGCCCGGAATTTCATTCAAATCCATTCCCCACATATCCGTTTTTGCAAGTACCTTTCTTGCAAGGCTTTTTACACCTTCTCCAGTACCGTCACAGTCAGCCCATACATCCCTGAAGAATTCAAGTACCGCAAAGTCATCATTAATTTTATATTCATTGCCAGGTCTTTTGCCTATCAGACACCCGTCCTTTATTTCCTGCCCACAATAGAATGCAATAAGTGCTGCCATTGAAAAGGATAATACGGTAGGCAGCTTATTTTCTCTCTTAACATATTCTGTAATAGAAGGCAATACTCTTGTTTTAAATTTAGAAGTTGAATTTAGCGCAATACTTAAAAGGTAATGTTTTATAAAAGGATTTGCAAATCTTTCAGAAACAGCATTTGCAAATGATTCCATCTCACTTCTCGGCAAATCAAGTGTAGGAATTATTTCTTCAAATATTCCCCTGTTCATGTATGAGCTTATCATCTCGTCATCCATAATGTCTTTTACAGTTTCAAGCCCGCAAAGATATGCGGCAAGTACAGTCATTGTATGGGCGCCGTTTAATATTCTTACTTTTCTTGTCCTGTACGGCTCCATATTTTCGGTCCATATAACATTAAAGCCGGCCTTGTCAAAAGGCAGTTTCTCAGCAAGGCTCTTATCCCCTTCTATTACCCACAGGTGGAATATTTCTGCCGTATCCAGGAGAGTATCTTTATAGCCCAGCCCATTGAAAATTTTACTGTCTTCTTCTCTGGGATAGCCTGTAACAATTCTATCCACAAGAGTGTTCAGAAAATAGTTGGAGTTTTCAAGCCAATCTATAAAGCCTTCTTCAAGCTTCCAATCATTTGCGTATTGCAATACGATTCTCTTTAAATTATCTCCGTTTCTGTCTATAAGCTCACATGGAATTATAATAAATCCCTTTGATGAATCACCGTTGAAAAACTTATATCTTTTATATAGAAGAACAGTAAGCTTTGCCGGAAAAGATGCAGGCGGCATGTCATCAAGCTTGTCCTCAGGATTATAGGCAATCCCTGCTTCTGTGGTGTTTGACACTATTACGCTTAAATCGGGGTTTTCAGCACACTTGAGATATTCATCGTAGTTTTCATATATTCCTATTGCACGGCTTATTGAAGTTATTATTTCTTTGTTTTCAACTATCTTTCCTTCTTGTATACCTCTAAGGTACAAAGTATATAATCCATCCTGTTTTTCGAATTCTTCCAAGCTTCCAAAACTTATAGGCTTTACTACACATATTTTCCCTTTAAATAATCCTTTTGAGTTCATCCCATTGAACATCCAGTCAACAAAACCTCTTAGGAAGTTCCCTTCTCCAAATTGCAGGACTTTCTCAGGATATTCCTCCAAACTTCCGCACTTTAAATCATCAGGCAATTTAAAACCTGATTTTATTAAATCTTTTGATAGCTGTTGCATAAACAGATCACCTCTTTTTAAATACATTTAAGTTCATCTTGACTTTTACTGCGCCAAAAATGTAAACGCTTACATTTATAATTATAACTGTTCCACATAAAATTGCAACAAATTATTAATTTTTATATTTCATATTATATTTCTATTATACTTTGTATAAATTTAACCTGTTTCACCGGGATTTCCTGCAGTAAAGTAAAGATTAAGTCAGAAAGAAGGCAAGCCCGTTGCAAGGTAAAGGCAAGATGAAAATAAAGCAAGTTTATTGCAGAAAAAATCAATTAGCCTTATTCAGGTGCTGTAATATGAATAATATTAAATTTAGAAAGCACTTTCATAAGACAATATATCCTTTTTGCCAAAAGAATAAAACTATACTAAAGTGTAATTTCAAAAATTTTTAAGAATTGCCCTTTAACCTCATATCAAAAGCAGAAAACAAGCGTCTATTCCATTTTTATATCAAATCTATCAAATTTTATACTTTCAACAAACTGTTCAG
>ENA-UPSB01003565-UPSB01003565.1-bioreactor-metagenome-genome-assembly--contig:-NODE-3565-length-11836-cov-5.360496_pt1 | contig 11836 bp, 7 predicted proteins | sample MGYA00238182_ERZ773286 | MGnify/ENA primary metagenome ERZ773286 (study PRJEB29026, sample SAMN07631240) | bioreactor metagenome | isolation source: Switchgrass digestor | place: USA: Dartmouth... | reverse complement strand
GGCGAGCCACCGCCACCGACTCGGTGCACTACGCCGAGCTGCTCCGGTGGCGGTGGACGTCAGACGCTGGGAGAGCTCGGCGGCCCGGGCCCGGGCGCTGGCGAGCCGGGGTTCCAGTTCCTTCACCCGGGCGATCGCCTGGATGCGCTGGGCGATGAGATCCGCCGCAGAGCCCGCTGCCGCCCCCCTGGACGCCCGCTGGGCCTCCGGCTGGGCCGGGGGCACGTTCACCGGCTCGTTGTCGCGCAGGGCCCGCCGGGCCCGCTCGGCCACGCTGTTCAGGGCCTCTTCTGCCTGGGCCATCTCGATCACGCCTCCCCTTGCCTCGCAATACCTCCGCTGTCATTATATGGGTGTTGGAAACTCCTGGCAAGGGGGTGAATTACGTAGAGGGTTACGCGCTCCCGCAGACGTTCATCGCCCGCATGGCCGAACTGCTCCGGGACGAACTGCCGTCGTTCCTCGCCGCATACGAGGCGCCGCAGACCCGGGGCCTGCGGGTCAACCGCCTGAAGACCACCCCCGAGGCGCTGGCGGCCCGCCTGGGGTTCACGGCCGATCCGGTCCCCTGGAACCCGGACGGCCTCTACGCACCGCCCGGCCTCAGGCCGGGCTGGCATCCGTACCACGCGGCGGGGCTCTACTACGGGCAGGAGCCCAGCGCGATGGTGGTCGCACCGCTGGCCGGCGCCCGGCCCGGGGAGCGGGTGCTGGATCTGGCCGCCGCCCCGGGCGGGAAGACGACCCAGCTCGCCGCGCACATGCAGAACCGGGGCCTCCTGGTCGCCAACGAGGTCGACCCCGGACGGGTGCCCGCCCTGGTGGAGAACCTGGAGCGGCTGGGCATCACCTGCGCCGTGGTCGTCAGCGAGCGGCCGGAGCGGCTGGCCGCCCGGCTGCCCGGGTACTTCGACCGGATCCTTGTCGACGCCCCCTGCTCGGGCGAGGGCATGTTCCGCAAGACGCCCGAGATCCGCGCCCGCTGGCGGCCCGATCTGCCCGCGGCGTGCGCACGCGTCCAGGGCGAGATCCTGGCCTGCGCGGCCGAGATGCTCCGCCCCGGCGGGCGGCTGGTCTACTCCACCTGCACGTTCGCCCCCGAGGAGAACGAGGAAGTCCTCCTCCGCCTCCTCACGGACCGGCCCGACCTGCGGATGATCCCGCTGCCGCCGATCCCCGGAGTGGCTCCGGGACGGCCCGACTGGACCAGCGACCCCGAGCGCGCGGCCGCCCTGGGGATCGGGCTGGCCGGACGGCTCTGGCCCCACAGGGTTCGGGGCGAGGGCCACTTCGTCGCGGTGCTGCAGAAGACCTCGGACTCTCCGGGACCCGGAACCCCCGCCGCGCGGTCGGACTGGCAGCGGCCGGCGAAGGAGGCCCTGGCCGCCTTTCAGGCGTTCTGCCGCGAGGCGCTGACCCCCGCCGCCGGGGATGCGCTGCCGGCGGAGGCGGAGATCCGGCAGCACGGCGAGTGGCTCTTCGCACCCCCGGAGGACGGCCGGGTGCTCCACGGGCTGTACGTGGTACGGGCCGGCCTGCAGCTTGGGCGGGCGCGCAAGGGGTACTTCCAGCCGTCGCACCCGCTGGCCCTGGCGCTCCGCCCGGAACACGTGCGGCACGTGCGCGACCTGGCCGCCGACTCGCCCGAGGTGCTGGCCTACCTGCGGGGCGAGACGCTGCCGGCCACCGGGGAATCCGGCTGGACCCTGGTCACGGTGGACGGCTTCCCCCTGGGATGGGCCAAGGCCTCCGGCGGCCTCCTGAAGAACCACTACCCGAAGCCCCTGCGCTGGCCTGCCGGCGCCACCCCTTCCGTCGATCCGGAAAACTGAAGACCGCCGGGCGTACCGGTGCCCGGCGGTCTTTGCGTGTGCAGTTGGCCAGCGCGGCTAGTCGTGTTTCCGTTTGGCGATGCCCATGGTCGTCAGGGCCATCGGGGAGAGAATCTCGTCGATCTCGTCCTCCGAGAGGAGCCCCTTCTCCAGCACGATGTCACGCACCGGGCGGCCGGAGAGCACGGCCTCGCGGGCGACCGCCGAGGCGTTCTTGTAGCCGACGATCGGGTTGATGGCGGTCACGAGGCCGACGGACCGGTTGACCAGCTCCTCGCACCGCTCCCGGTTGGCCTGGATGCCGCGGACGCACCGCTCGGTGAACAGCCGGACGGCGTTGGCCAGGGAGTCGATGCTCGTGAAGAGGGCGTGGCCCATCACCGGCTCCATGACGTTCAGCTCCAGCTGACCGGCTTCGGCGGCCATCATGACCGTCACGTCGAGGCCGATCACGAGGAAGCAGGTCTGGTTCAGCACCTCCGCCATGACCGGGTTCACCTTGCCGGGCATGATGGAGGAGCCGGGCTGCATCTCAGGCAACCGGATCTCATACAGACCGCAGCGGGGGCCGGAGGCCATGAGCCGCAGGTCGTTGGCGATCTTGGACAGCGTGACTGCAAGGGCCTTCAGGCTGCCGCTGAGGGCGACGAACGGATCGAGGCTCTGGGTCGCGTCCACCAGGTTGGCCGGCTGCCGCAGGGCCCGGCCGGTGTTCTCGCTGAGCAGCTTGGTGACCAGCGGCGGGTAGTGAGGATCGGCGTTCAGGCCGGTGCCCACCGCAGTCGCGCCCATGTTGATCTCGTGAAGCCCCTCGAGGGCCTGCTCGATGCGCCTGCGGCCGCGCTGCACCGCCGTGTGCCACGCCTCGAACTCCTGCCCGAGGCGAATAGGCACAGCATCCTGCAGGTGCGTGCGGCCCATCTTCACCACGTCGTCGAACTCGGCCGCCTTGGCGTGCAGCGCCTCCTCCAGCGTGCGCAGGCTCTCGAGCAGCACGTCCGCACGCTCCAGGACCGCCAGCCTCAGCGCGGTCGGGAAAGCGTCGTTGGTGGACTGGGCGAAGTTCACGTGGTCGTTGGGCGAGACGAGGGTGTAGTCACCCTTCTGGCCGCCCAGGATCTCAATCGCACGGTTGGCAATGACCTCGTTGGCGTTCATGTTGGCAGACGTTCCGGCACCGCCCTGAACAGGGTCGACGAGGAACTGGTCGGCCAGACCACCCGCGAGGATCTCGTCGCAGGCCTGCACGATGGCGTCGGCGACAGCAGCCGGAAGGTATCCCAGTCGGAAGTTCGCCTGCGCCGCCGCCTTCTTCACCTGCGCCAGCCCCCTGACCAGGGCCGGGTGAATCCGCAGGCCGGTGATGCGGAAGTTCTCGAGGGCGCGAGCGGTCTGGATGCCGTAGTAGGCATCGGCCGGAACCTGCTTCTCGCCAAGCAGATCTCGTTCGGTGCGCGTTTGCTGCATTCCGGAACCTCCTTGGTACGTAGTCGCGATAGTGTCAACCGTTTCTGTGAGAGCGCCCAACTGCCGCCAATGCCTGGTCGAGATCAGCGATGATGTCATCGGCGTGTTCCAGCCCCACCGATAGTCTTACCAAACCGTCGCTGATTCCGGCGGCCGCGCGGGCTTCAGCCGGAACCACTGCATGCGTCATGGAGGCGGGGTGCTGGATCAGCGTGTCAGTGTCGCCCAAAGAGACGGCCACCGTACACAGTTGTACGGCACCAAGCAGTGTTCTCCCTCCCCTGATGCCCCCGATTAGCTCGAAAGAGAGCAGTCCGCCCGCCCCGTCCATCTGCCGCCTGGCCAGTTCGTACTGGGGCGAGGACTCTAATCCGGGGTAGTACACCTGCATGACCATGGGGTGCTGTTCCAGATAGCGCGCCACGCGCAGTGCGTTCTCGCTGTGACGCTCCATGCGCACGGCCAGCGTCTTCAGCCCCCGCAGGAGCAGCCACGCGTCAAACGGAGACAGGATGCCGCCGAAATCCTTCAGGGTCGTGCTCCGGATCCGCTTCATGGTATCCGCCGGACCCACGGCGAGTCCCGCCACCACATCGCCATGTCCGCCGATGTACTTGGTGGCGCTGTGCACCACGATGTCCGCGCCGTGCTCCAGCGGCCTCTGCAGATAGGGGGTCATGAACGTGTTGTCGACGACGACGGTGATCTGGTGCCGGTGGGCGAGGTCCGAGAGGGCACGGATGTCTGCGAGCCGCAGGGTCGGGTTGGCCGGTGTCTCAAAGAGCAGCAGGCGGGTGTTGGGGCGGATGGCCCGCTCGACCTGTTCGGGGCGGGATACATCCACCGGCGTGGCCTCCACCCCGAAGCGGGACATCACGTCCATCAGGAAGTCGTACGTGCAACCGTAGATGGGGCTACCGAACAGGATGTGGTCGCCGGCGCTGACGAGCGCCGTCACGACGCCTGCGATCGCCGCCATCCCCGACCCGAACGCCACGGCGGCCTCGCCGCCCTCCAGGTCGGCGATCTTCTCCTCCAGGGTCGCCACCGTCGGATTGCCCAGCCGGGTGTAGATGTACCCGGCCTCCTCTCCGGCAAACCGTGCGGCGCCCTGCTCCAGGCTGGCAAAGGCGAACGTGGAGGTCTGGTAGATGGGGGGTGCGATGGAACCCGTGAGCGGATCGGGACGCTGCCCGGCATGGACACAGCGAGTCGCCAGGCTCTGCTGCCGGATCTTATCCATCGGGAAGCACCTCCGTTCCAACCGTTCTTCCATGCCTATGCGTCGGGCCGGTGGGCGGGATCACGCGTGGTCGACATCCGGGTTGTTGTGCGCGTTATTGCGACTATAATATCTTTGTGTTACACATTGACGTGCTGACGAACAGCGATGCCTGTCATTTCGGGACACAAGGGGGGTCGACATGAACGCCCCGCAGCCGCCGGCTGCCCGCATCCGTCTGCCGCGCCCGCGCGTGACCGCCCTGCTGCGCGAGGGCCTCTCGCGGCGCCTGACGGTGCTCCTGGCCCCCGCAGGCTACGGCAAAACCTTTGTGCTGCAGGACTTCGTGCGGGAGGCGGCGCTCCCCACTCTCTGGCTGGAGAGGCCGGCCGAAACCGGATGGCGCCCGTTCCTCAGCATGCTGGCGCAGGGGATTGCGCGCCGATTGGGCGGCGGCGACTCCCTCGTCCACGCCCTGGAAGGCGGCTGGCTTCCCGAAGATCCCCTCCCCCTCGTGCTCTCCGATCTTAGCGCCGTCCACGCCGATCATCTGCTGGTGCTCGACGACCTGAGCCACGTCGCTCACGACTCGCTGCCCGCCGGCTTCCTCGGCCGGTTGGTCGAGTCCACGGGCAGGCGCACCCACATCTTCATCTGCTCGCGCACCGCCCTGCCCTTCCCCACCGCCCGGCTGAAGGTGAGCCAGGCCGCCGCCGAGATCACCGAATCCGACCTCCGGTTCTCCCGGGACGAGACCGCCGCGCTCCTTGCCGCCCTCGCGGGCGAGCCGCCGTCCGACGACGTGCTCGACCGGGTGCAGCAGTACACCGAGGGCTGGCCCGCCGCGCTGGTCCTGCTCGCCATGTCCGCCCTGCGGATCGGGGGGCTCTCGGTCATCCCCGCTCTTGACGACCTTGCCGCGCCCCTGCCGAAGGACCTGAACGCCTACCTCACCGACGAGGTCGTGGGTAGCCTCGAGCCGCGCGTCCGGTCGTTCATGGAGGAGAGCGCCATCCTCGACGTGGTGACGCCTGCCGCCTGCGAGGCCCTCCTGGGACGGCAGGACGCCGAGCACATCCTGGACCAGCTCAGCCGGGTCTGGCGGCTGCTCATGGTCGTGGCCCCGGGCGCCTATCGCTATCATCCATTACTTCAACGATATCTGCTGGACCATCTGCGGGCCAGGGGCGCCGAGGTCCTGAACCGGCTGAGCCGCCAGTGCCTGGTGCCGGGCTGGCTCACGGAACCCGAACCCGGCCGGCTGAGCCGCGTCGTGGCGCAGCTGCCGCCGTCCCAGAAGGAACAGTACCCCTGGCTGGCCCTGTGCGAGGCCCGGTACCTGCTGAGCACCGGGCAGGCTGAGCGCGCCCAGGGAATGGGCCGGCTGGCGCTTCAGTCCTTCGAGCAGACCGGCGACCGCCGGGGCGCCTTCTACGTCCATGTCCTGCTGAGCGACGCCCTGTCCCTGCGCCACGACTTCCCCGGCAGCAGGGCGGAGCTGACCCTCGCCGCCGACGCCCTGCTGCCGCAGTTCCGGGACGACGCCGCCCTGCTGGCGCTGAAGCGCGCGCTGCTCGGCTACATGTCCGGGTCGGACCTCGAGGACATGGAGGCGGAACTGCGCAGGTCGCTGGCGCTCTATGTGGAAGCGGGGGACATGATCGGAGAGGCCGAGGTCTCTGACCTGCTCGGGCTGATCCGGGTCCGGAGGGGCGACTACCGGAGCGGACTGAGCCTGCTGGAGCGCTCGACCCGCATGCTGCGCTCCACCGGAATCGCGGAGCACGAGACCGGCATGAACCTGGCGTGGGCGTACATGGAGGTCGGCCGGTTCCGGGACGCCTGCCGCCTGAGCCGGCCGCTGGCCGCGTCTTCGCGGAAGGCCGTGCGCCGGGCCTACGCACTCCTCTGCCTGCTGGGCGCCCACACGCGCCTGGGCGAGTTCGCCGAGGCTGCAGCGCTGGCGCCCGCCGCAAACGCCCTGGTGGAAGAGCTGGGCCTTGCCCACCTCCGGATATGGCTCGCGGCATCTCTAGCTTCATTGTACCGCATTGCCGGCCAGGTGTCGGTAGCCGTTCCCTTCGTGGGCGAGGCACTGCAGGCGGCCCGGAACTGCAATCCTGCAATCGTGCATGTGCCCGCCCACCTCGAGGCGGTCATGCTTCATTTATTCTCTACCGGCAACGCCCACGCAGCCGCGCAAGTTGCGGAGAGAACGCTGGATTCAATGGAACGAATGGCCTCGGCGCTGCAGCGGGTGCTGCTCACGCTCGGCCTGGCGGTGGCCCGGTTCCGCATCAGCCGCACCGAATCCAGGCCCGAAGCCGTGCAGACGCTGCAGCAGGGGCTGGCCGAGTGCCAGTTGCGCGGGGCGGACTTCTTCGTGCTGCACGAGTGGCATCTGGGCCTCGCCGTGGTCATCTACGGCCTTGCCTACGACGTGCACCCCGCCTACTGCCTGAGCCTGTTGCGGCGCATGGCCGGCGACCTGCCCCCGGCGGTCAGGCAGCAGGGAATCGCGCTGTCGGCCAGCGAGCTGCGCGCCCTGAACGCCGCCTGGCAGGCCCTGCCGGACGAATCCGCCCGGACGGCGCTCACCTCGCTGCTCACCCCGGAGCAGCGGCAGCGGGTGGCCGTGCTGGTCTCGGGCCCGACGCGGCTCTCGATCCAGTTGCTCGGCCCCCTGTCCGTCAGGGTGGGCGACACGCCCGTGGACGTGCGGGCCCTGAAGCGGCGCAGAAGCGGCCAGCTGCTGGCCCTCCTGCTGGCGCACGACGGCCCGGTCCCGCGGGAGCAGATCATCGAACGGCTCTGGCCCGACCTGAGTCCCCGCGCGGCCGACACATCGCTCAGGGTCTCCCTCCACCACCTGCGCCGCCTGCTGGAGCCCCATCTGGGCGGCAAGGTCCGGTCACGGTACATCCAGGCGGAGGGCGGTCTGATCTGGTTCAGCCGCCAGCCGGAGGTGTGGGTGGACCTCGACCAGCTGCGCAGCGTGCTGCAGCAGGCCGACGCCGCCCGCCTGGCCGGCCGCCTGGAGGAAGCCGCCCGGCTGCTGGAGGATGCCTGCCGCCTCTACAAGGGCGACCTGCTGGCCGACGATCCCTATGCGCTCAGCGACCTGCGCGACTACTGGCGGGAGCGATGCACCGAGGCGCTGGACTGGCTCGGCTACTACTACTGGCTCAATGCCGGATCGCCCGAGAAGGCGATCCAGACCTTCCAGCGCCGCCTCGCCGTTGAGGAGTACCACGAGCCCACCCACCAGGCCCTGATGCGCATCTACCTGGGGGCCGGCCAGACCGACCGGGTGCGACACCAGTACAAGGCCTGCGAGGAGGCGCTGGCCACCCACCTGGGCGTCCAGCCGTCTCCGGTGACCGAGTCGCTGCTCAGGCTGGCCATGGAGGCGGAGAAGTAGGCAGAGGCCCCCGGGCGCGTGCCGGGGGCCTCGTCGTTCTCCTTGTCGCTCGGTTGTCGCTCGTCCGGTCGGGCGCACGGCCCGCGGTCAGCAGCCCGCTCAGGTGAAACGCGGTGCGGAGGCGGGGGCCGAGCATCCCGCACCGCCCACGTTCGCCGCGCAGGCGGAGGATCCGGAGCCTACATGCGCCGCGCAGGCCGAGACCAGCACCCGGGTCTGGCCCGAGCAGGCCGGACAGGTCACCTCGTCGCGCTTGCGGTAAGAGACCAGTTCCTCAAAGCGATGACCGCACTTCTCACATTCGAACCGATAAAACGGCACCCGTCCTCACCTCGCTCGTCCTATCTCTGCAGGTATTCGAGCAGCAGCCATAGGGCTCCTACCAGGAGCCACATGAACACCCCGGGTCACACCGGCGGCAGGCCACGCCTGCCCTTGCCGGGTGCGCCTCAGGCGCCGCGGGTGCAGTTCTGCTCGCGCCGATCCACCGGATTCTCACCCTCCTGCAATCCATACCCAGTACGGTATAAGCATACCCTGCCTGGGTTGTGCTGTCAAGCTGAGCGCGCCGTGTTCGCTGCGGTAGCGACGGTTCGACCGGCCGTGAAACCAGGAATTGCTCGTGGCGCGGCCAGGCTGCCCCCACCTACAATTGAAGCAGTCAAACATCGCAGTCGAGGTGTTGTCGGTGGATTCGCTGACCCACGTCCTGATGGGACACGCGATGGGCGCCCTGGCGGCGGCGGTGGCGCCCGAGGCCGGCCCGGCCGTCTACTGGGCCGCTTTCCTGGGCAACTCCCTGCCTGACATCGACGTGCCCCTGAGCGTCCTCATGCGGCGCGGCATCCAACTGCATCGCACCTACACTCACACGCTCGCCGGCGCGGCGGCGCTGTCTGCCGCCGCGACGCTCGTGCTTGCGACGGTCTTCCCGGCGGCGGGGCCGGCGCGTCTCTTTACCTGGACGCTGCTGGGCACGCTGGCCCATCTGCTGGTGGACTGCCTCAACCTGTTCGGCGCCCGCCCCTTCTGGCCGCTCAGCCACCGGCAAGTGGAGCTGGGCGTCCTGCACATCACGGATCCGTGGCTCCTCCTCCTCCTGGGTGTGCCCGCCCTCGGCGCCCGGGCGGGCTGGCTCGCCGGCGACTGGCTGGGCGCAGCCTTCGCCGCCATGTGGCTCTACGTGGGGCTGCGTTACGTCACCGCCCGGCGGCTCCTGCGCAACCTCCTGCGCACGGGCAGCCACCGCGCCCGCGTGGTGCCCTGGTTCAGCGGCTGGCGCTACGTGGCCGAGACCGTCGACACCGTGGAGTTCGGGCGCTGGCTCCGCGGCCGGCGCGTGGCGCTGGAGACGTTCGTCAAGCGGAAGGATCCGCGCATCGCAGCGTCGCTCGAGGACCCGCGGGTCGACCAGTTCCTGCGGGAAGCCGAGTATCCCGTGGCGCTGGTCCGGGAGGACGAGGTCATCTGGATCGACGCCCTGCGCCGCCTGCGGGCCGACTTCCGGCCGCTGCGCATACCGGTGCAGATTGAAGCATGAGGGTTCACGACGGCCCGGTGGTCACGCCACCGGGTCCTGTGCTTTCGGCTGACTCGCAGACTTGCCCTGGGGCGGTGGCGCGGAAGCGGCCGCTGGTTTTTGACTTGGCTGCGCAGTCGGAAGTGAAAAACTGGCGGTCTGATGCGCCATTGGCGAAGCGTGGGGACTTGCGCCGAATAGAACGAAGGCGCCCGACCGGGCAAGCACCGTCTCGCGGTGGGCATGGCCCCGGATTCGCACTGGCCTGGCTACGAGTCGGAGCACCAACAGGGGTGTGGTGACAGGCCTGTCCCAGGTCGTCGCCGGGAGCGGCCGTCAGCTTTTGACTTGCGTGCACAGACGGAAGTGAAAAACCGGCGGCTTGGGCGCCGCCGGCAAAAAGCGTCGGTTAGCGGCGTCAGGGAACAGGCGAGGAGCTGTCGCTCCGGGATGCGCGGGTCAGAGACGCGCACACGCGAAAGGCCCGGTGGTCACGCCACCGGGCCGCTCGCTCATGCCCAGATCACTGCGGGGCCGCGCCTCAGGCGACCTCCACCACCTCGTAACCCTCTTCCTCGATCGCACGCTTCACCGCTTCGAGGTCCACGTTCCCCTCAAAGCGGGCCTCACCGATCTCCACCTGCAGGTTCTCGATACCGGGAATGGCCGACAGGGCCTTCTTCACGCCCATCACGCAGTGGCCGCAGCTCATCCCCGCGATCTTCACCTTGGTCATTCCGTTCACACGCTCCCTCCGCGTCTACCCCTACGGGGTACGGGTTCTGAGACCATCCTACCTCCGAACCGACGCGCTCGTCAACCCTGTTGCGCTATCGCACGGACAGCGGCTCCTTGGTCCAGCTCGTCAGCACCCGGCAGCCGGTCTCGGTGACGACCACGTCGTCCTCGATGCGCACGCCGCCGACGCCGGGCAGGTAGATGCCGGGCTCGATGGTGATCACGTTGCCGGGGCGGAGCAGCTTGGCGTTGCCCGCCACGACGTAAGGCTCCTCGTGAATCTCCAGCCCGAGGCCGTGTCCCGTGCGGTGGATGAAGTATTGCCCGTACCCGGCGTCCTCGATCACCCGCCGGGCGGCCCGGTCGACCTCCTCCAGGGCGACTCCCGGCTTCACCGCGGCGATGCCGGCCAGGTTGGCCGCCAGCACCACCTGATACACCCGGGCCAGCTCCTCCGGCCACGCCCCGCAGCAGACCGTGCGGGTAATGTCGGAGCGGTAGCCCCGGTACAGCGCGCCGAAGTCCATGAGCACGACCTGGCCGGGCTCCAGCACACGCCCGCTCGTCGAACCGTGCGGCAGGGCCGACGCGGGGCCGAACAGCACGTGCGTGTCGAAGGCGACGCCTTCGGCCCCGGCGGCGAGCATGGCCTCCTCCAGCACCCGGGCGATCTCCCGCTCGGTCACGCCCGGCCGGATCGCGGCCAGGGCGGCGTCCAGGGCCGGGTTCAGCATGTCGGCCGCCCGCTGCAGCAGGTCGACCTCGTCGTCCCCCTTGCACTCCCGCATGGCCGAGATCACCGGGCTCAGGCCGACTGCCGTGTCGACCAGGGCGGCGGGCCTGAGGCCCAGCGCCCCGGCCAGCAGGCGTAGCTGGCCCACGGGCAGCTCGGCCTGCTCCAGGGCGACCCGTCCGTCGCCGGCTCCGGCGGCGCGCAGAAGTTCCGCCAGCGCGGCGAAGGGATCCTCGCCGTCTTGCCAGGTGACCAGCCGGACGGAGGACATGCTCCGGGCCCCCTCTGCCTCCAGCGCAGGCAGCAGGAGCACCGGTTCGCCGTCTGCCGGGATCACCAACCCGGAGAAACGCTTGCTGGGGTTGGACCAGCCCGTCAGGTACCGCATGCTGATCGGCGCGGTCACGAGCCCGGCCGCCACGCCCTGCTCCCGCAGAGCCTGGCGCACCGCCGTGAACCGCTCTGATCTGCTCTCGTTCACGAACGCCGCCTCCCTCGCAGACTCACGTCCAGGAGTGCTTCTGCCCGGGGGGCCGCCGCTCCTTCCGAACAGACCAACCGGCCGGCGCCGGTCACGCCCGAGCCGATCGGCCGCCGCTGCGCCGCGCGGGAACAGCCCGGCAGGTTGACCCCCTGCCGACCCGGAAGATACACTGGTTTCGATAAGGAGGAAACATACATGACCACACATGCCCCCGTCCGCCTGCTCGCACTGGACATGGATGGCACCCTGCTCCGCTCGGACCTGACCATCTCCCCGCGCAACCAGGCGGCCGTGGCGGCCTGCCTGGACCGGGGCATCACCGTGGTCCTCGCCACGGGCCGCTTCTACACGGTGGCGGTCCCGTACTGCGCGTACTGGCCGGACAGGCCGATCTGGATCGCCGCCAACAGCGGCGCCCAG
>ENA-UPSB01003561-UPSB01003561.1-bioreactor-metagenome-genome-assembly--contig:-NODE-3561-length-11850-cov-37.692412_pt1 | contig 11850 bp, 16 predicted proteins | sample MGYA00238182_ERZ773286 | MGnify/ENA primary metagenome ERZ773286 (study PRJEB29026, sample SAMN07631240) | bioreactor metagenome | isolation source: Switchgrass digestor | place: USA: Dartmouth... | reverse complement strand
AGGATGACTTTTAGAAATATTCAAGGCTCTTATCCAAGAGCCTTGAATTTATTAATACAGTTGTATATAATATCCCTTAGCTGTACTATAATGACAAGAAGGGAATACCAATGTACCATATAATAGAGTATGAAAATATCGACAAGAACAATATAGATGGAAACTACTGCCTTATAGATGTAAGAAGCCCTGGCGAATACAGGCTTTATACAATACCTGATTCAATAAATATTCCCATTTTTGACGATGAGGAAAGAAAAATGGTTGGAACTGCCTATGTCCAGGAAGGTGCCGAAGTAGCCAAAAAGCTGGGAATTCAGATAGTGTCAAAGAAACTGCCTGATATGTACGATAAAATATATAATCTTAGCAGGAAATACAAAAATCTCATATTCTTCTGCGCCCGAGGAGGATTAAGAAGCGGAAGCCTGGTAGCCCTTCTTGTTAGCCTTGGGATAAATGCAATGAAGCTTAACGGAGGATATAAAAGGTACAGGAAGTACATCATAAAGGCACTTCCTGAATCAGTAAAGGGAGTACAGTTCATAGTGCTCTATGGAAACACAGGCGTTGGCAAAACGGAAGTTTTGAAGGCTCTCAGGGAAGAAGGAATGGATATACTTGACCTGGAGGCATGTGCAAATCACAGGGGCTCATTTTTCGGAAGCGTAGGGCTGGGAGAGCAAAACAGCCAGAAGATGTTCGAAAGCCTTTTGTACAAATCCCTGAAATCCAGAAAATCCAACATCGTATTTGTAGAGGGTGAAAGCAGGAAAATAGGTAAGATTGTCATACCTGACTATATATTCAATGCCATATTGGAAGGAATCCACATAAATATATCTGCAAGCCTTGAAACAAGGATAAACAACATATACAGGGATTATGTAAGGAATAACGACTCAGAAATCATATCAGCCCTGGAACTTCTGAGGAAGCATTTGGGAGACAGGAATATTGAATATTATAAGGAATTGATATATCAATCCCAGCACAGAAAGGTAATTGAGGAGCTTATGGTTAAATACTACGACCCTCTTTATGGATATAAAAGAAAAGACTATACGGAAGTATTCATAAACGAAAACCCTGCAAAAACTGCCAGGGATATAATACAGTGGGTAAAAGGCTTAAAAAACAGGATGGCTATTTAGCCATCCTTTATCTTTCATACTTAATCAATGAGTTTACATAGTAGTCCTTAAGCTTCTCTCTCCCCTTCAGGTTCTCCAGCTCAATTAAAAACTCCATTGCCACTACTTCTCCTCCAATGGATTCAATCAGCCTGGCGGCAGCCAGCATTGTCCCGCCGGTGGCCAGAAGGTCATCTACAATGGCAACCCTCTTTCCAGGTTCTATTGCATCCTTGTGTATTTCCAGGGTATTCTTGCCATACTCCAGCTGATATTCATAGCTGACTGTTTCTGCAGGAAGCTTGCCAGGTTTTCTTACAGGTATGAATCCTACCCCCAAAGCATATGCCACAGTTGCACCAAACAGGAATCCTCTAGCCTCAGGCCCGGCTATATAGTCTATGTTTTTATCCCTTAAATCCTCCACAATCTGATTAACAGCTCCTATAAAAGCTTCCCTGTCTTTAATCAGCGGAGTTACATCCTTGAAGCTTATTCCTTTTTCCGGGAAATCCTCTATTACTCTTATATATGATTTTAGGTCCAAATTATTTCCCCCCTAATAATAATGAGTTCACTATTAAGTTTATCATATTTTTGATATTTTAATAGCTATTTTATTAAAATTTAGATGCCTATAATATCAAGATTTCGTAAATTGTACTTTTCTATAATCCTTATGAGGCTTAGTGCATACTCAGGGTCTGTTGCATATCCTGAGCGCTTTAAAGCCCATGCCCCCAGAATGCTGTTATGCATGACTTCCTTAAAGGGCTCGTATCTTGCTGAATTAAGCAGGAAGTCCTTGTGGTCGGCCCAGCTTTCCCTTATATTGTTATAGGCCCTGAACTCTGCATCCACATAGTATGAAATGCCATTATATACCTCCCTGGTATTTATGGTTACTGAGCCCACTGGTCCCTTTCCTTTTATGCCAAACAGGTTATAGGATACCTTTCCGGTATACTTATCCACCGGAACATACCTTCCCCATCCTGTTTCAAGTATGGACTGGGCAGCCTGAAGTGCTGCAGACATGCCTGTGCTTTTCCATGAATCCACTGCCAGCTGGGAGGCAATATTCAAAAATTCCTCCACATAGTTGTCCTTATTCACTATGGATACTGAACCGTAGGTAATTCCAAGGTAAACCCTAAAGGGTATTTCCTCGCTTTCAATTTCCTTTCCCTTGTATCTTGCTATGGCTTTTATGCTCCAGCTGCCTCCATCATTACTGCCAGGTGTAAATGTCTCCTCAAAACCATTGCCTGAATTGTTTAAAATTACCCTTATTTCTCCCGTATCCCTGTTCTTAAGTATATATTTTACGCTTTCAACATCCACATTGCTTTCCACTCTTATATTCTTGGATTCCCTCACAACTTCATTGGGGCCTATTCCGCATAGAAGCAGTATTGGCTCCCCTCCAATATTCACTTCAACAACATCGCTTCTTAGCGTATTTCCCCTTGAATCCGTAACTTCAACCAGGACTCCCCATTTCCCCTTAAGGTCAGGTCCAGGAAACCACTTATACCCTCCATAGGGCCTTTCGTCAATGAGCCTTTCTTCTCCTGTATTTGGGTTCACAAGTATATATCTGGTATTCTTCACGTCAAAATTTCGCGAAGCCAGCAGTGTAACAGGCCTTGATATGGTTTGTCCATTTGAAACTCCTGATAATCCAAGCTTAGGCTCCACTTCAACGGATATATTTACAGGCATGCTTTCATGGGCATTTCCCAGAGTATCATAGGCAACTGCCTTAATTGAATATCTTCCGCTTTCAGAAACCTTTGGGTTCCAGGTGTAGGTTCCATATGGGTCCTGAGGCACGTCCTTGCCGATTGCAATTGCTGAATCCCTGTCAAGGCTCAGTATTTCATATTCCACTTTGGTTGCAATAAAGCTGGTATCCACTCCAAAAGTAACCGTATCCAGAACATCCCCTTCCTTAATTCCTGTTAACTCAACCTTAGGCTCTACCTCCACATTTACGCCCACTACATCACCTGATATTAGTTTCCCTTCCTTATCATATATCAGCGCTGCCAGTACCTTACGCCCATTGTCCCTTATATCAGGAAGGTAGGTATATTCCTTGTCCAATTCATTTCCCATGGCTATTACAAATCCCTTTGCAGTACCAGGGTCTAAAAGCACGTATTTAACATGCTTGTCATTCTTATCATATCCTTCAGGCAGGTTAATGCCAAGGAGTGTCCTTCCTGTTATCCTACTGCCGTTTTCCATGGCTAGCTTAACATCGTAAAATGGTGTTATTTCTGAGCTTTTACCCGAATCCACATACACAGTCCTTGTAATCGGATCCCATTCTATTCCCACTCCCAGTGCATTGCTTACCAGCCTTACAGGCACAAAGGTCCTGCCTTCCACTATTTTGGGAGCTACATCTGACAGCCCATACAGTCCCTTTTCCTCATCGTATATTACCAGATGGCTGTCTATTCTCAGTATCACCTTTCTGTTGCCCTTTTCTATGGTAACAACCCTCTCCTCATTGTTCCATTCAACTTTAGCCCCCAGCTTTTCAGAAATAAAGCGTATTGGCACCAGAGTCCTTCCATTTTCTATGAAGGGATTAGGATCTGATATCAGCTCCTCACCATCAATTACAATCCTGACTGAACTTGCTGCAAAACAGATGCCTGCAAAAAGGCAAACAAGCCCTAATGCTGCAATAAGCATTAATAATACATGCTTCCTTCCTTTCTTAACCTCATAAACCATAATGACACCCCTTTCTCCTAATAATAATTATATTGTATAGGGGATTATAAGCCAATATAAAACATTTGCAGCCAAAATTAAATTTTTGTTACACAGATTTGGAAGCATGATAATTTATATTAAAATTACAGATAATATTCTTACATACTGCTTTGGGAAGGTGATTAACATACAGAGGATAGAATCAACCTACAGCTTTTTATTGACTAAAATACTGGCCCTTATTAACCCGGTGAAAAAATCCATCAAAAAAACTGAATGTATTGTTCATGTTTATTTGAACAACAAAGCCCTAAATATACTTTTAAACGATGGATATATGAATGAATGCAATCTTTTCAAAAGCTATATAGAAGACCTGAACAAAGGGGTAGTCTGGGCAGACCAGGACTTTAAGAGCTCAAACCACTTCTACAATCCCACAAAGAGAAAGGGATTATTTGGAAGGAAAAATGCAATGGACCTGGCCCTTAATTACCACGAAAAGGCATTGAAATACTGGAGCATGAAAAAGTACAACAAGGCAATGTTCTACTTCGGGGCAACCCTCCATCTGATACAGGATATGACTGTGCCTCAGCATGCCAACATAAGGCTTTTGGACAATCACCACCAATATGAGAAATTCGTTTCAAGGGCCTATCAAAACGTCAATGAGTTTAAAATTGAATCAGGGGCATATCTCTTAGATTCAGTTAGGGACTACATAAGGTTTAATTCAAGGGTAGCCATAAAGATATACAATAAGTTTAAGAACATTAAGGATGACGATACAAGGTTTTACAGGACCACCAGGTGCTACCTGCCCTTGGCCATCAGGACCACTGCAGGAGCCATGGTGCTTTTCTATAGGGAAATTGCATAAGCATAAAATAAAGCCCTTTTCCTGTTTTATGGAAAAGAGCTTTTATTCTTACCTGTTTTTATATATTCTTATGAGTTCATCCAGTAATTCAAGTATTCCCCTGTCCTTAGCCTCTTTCTTTTCTTCACCCTTATTAGTTTCCTCCATTTCAGGTTTTTCTGCTATTTCTCCTTTAGATTCCTTATAAACCTCTTCATGTGGATCCTTTTTAGCCTCCATATTCTTTTGATTTTCCTCAGCCCTTTCCACCTCATTCTCATCAATCACCTCTGATTCACAAATCTGTTGAGGATTTTCCCAACCTGTTTCATAGGTTCTTCTGCCCAGATTGAATTCCATGCTTTTCACCCCTCATTTATTTCCGTTATCTTCTTAAACAGTTTATAAATAGCCTCTTTATCAAATCCGCATTCTTCTATTAAATGACGGGTTATCTCTTCAGCAGTGCTGTTGGTATAAAAATCCTCATTTTCTGCTATATCCTCCAGCACCTTTTCATACAGCTTCTTCTCCTCTGGAGTAAGCATATCAGTAAGCTTCCTTTTCTTTGCGCCCATGTAAAATCAGGCCTCCTTTTCTTCATAAATGCCAAATACCTTAATGCCGGGCTCTATTTCAATCATGCGAAAGCTTCTGTTGTTTATAGACAATATGCCATTTTCATTCATCCTTATATCCAGGTTCAGATTTTCTAGGCTCAGCCTCTCGATGTAATATGGATTTATGACTACAAATACTGAATTTACCTGTACTGGAGAAGTATTTTGCCTATTGGCAAGGTTTGCCTGATTGGATGCGTTTATCATGAAATTGTAAATCCTGTTATTGTCCCCGTCCAAAAGCTCTGAAAAGAAATCATCTCTTCTCATATCAATATCCATTAAATACCACCCCGTTAGCAATTATTGGTCATCGCTTTTTGTCACCTTTTTATCCGTATACACATATATGTTGCCGTCGTCAATTATGTTTTCTCCAAAACCCTCAATGGAAAGATTCCAGTCCTTATCTATGTTAATTGAGATGGGAATCATCTCCGAAGGTTTTTCCCCATTTAAATATTCAAACCCTAATATGGTTACAAAATTATACTGGCTCAGGGTTATCCCTTTACATCCAAATGTATTTGCCTGATTGGAAAGGTTAAGTAGCAACGAATGCCTAACGCTGTTCACCTAAATCACCTCAAATACTCTGCGATTATCTTCTTTACTTCTTCGTTTTTCTCCTCATCGCTTAGATCCTTATTTCCCCTTAACTTATACAATTTTCCCAATATATCAGCAGGATTTCCCAGCTTTCTTATTGCCAGTTCCATTTCATAATCCTCTGTTTCCAAGCGGATTCTATTTAGTTTTTGGTTCCCTTCAATATTTTCCACCTTTACTACCCCCTTTAGAATTTGACTGTTGTCATTTCCTTCCTGTCAGGTCCTTCCTCTTCCCTGATAATGACAATATCTCCTCTTTTCGCCTTTTTGCCCTCCTCTATAATCCTCTTTGTTTCCTCTCCTGCACTCATTCTGCTGTGGTGCTCCACTTCCACATTCAGGTTGGAATACTTTGATGTCTTTTCATCGTAAGGTTCATTGTCTATATACACTTTTCCATCTATGTCAATTCTTATTTCTCCTGGTATATCCTTTTTCTTTCTTTTAAATTTCAACCTGATCCATTCATTGTTTGCTCTGGCAGCATCAGACATAACCCATCCCCCTTACGCAAGGCTTATATTAACTGTAGATGAACTCTGCGTTACAACGCTGTATGCTGTAAGGCACATATTTGACTGCTGGTTTGTATTTATCTGATTGGCAATCTTTGCTCCCATGTAGGTAGTATCCCTTGTAGTTGGTAATGATTTTGCAGATGCTTTTGACATGGCTATTTCCCCCTATTTTATTTTTTTGCTAATATATCTTATGTAATAAAATAGCAATGGTTCATATTTGAAAAAAAAAGCTGCCTCAAAGTATATGCTTTGAGGCAGCTTTTTTATCTCAAGCGCTGTAACATCTGTCTCAATACTTCAATTCCATCTTCTCTGGAAACATTTCTTATACCTGGTCTTTGAAATACTGCCAATATATCTTCAGCTTTTGGCACATCCACTGGTATATCTGATTCTAGGGTTATATTCTTTAAAGGAACATTTAGGGGATTAAACTTCTTGCCATTCAGCGTCAATCCGTCCTTTGAGAATCCTACTCTCAAGCTCATCTCTCCTTTCCTTACAATATCTACTTCCCAATCTATTGAAAGGGGGAAGCCCCCCTAACCTGAAACATTATACATCTATTAAATCATCATCCAGCTGTGCTGCAATTCCTAATTGAGCTTCGATTACGCTGGCTACCTGTGCTGCTATGATTGTTAATACTTGTAGTTGAACTTGGTTTACAGTTTTTTGATTGATTACTGATGCAAATATTCTATCTGCCATCTATTCCACCTCCATTATTGTCATCATTTATATATTAAAGATCTATTAAATCATCGTCTGTTTGAACAGTAATTCCTAATTGAGCCTCAATTACGCTGGCTACTTGTGCTGCTATGATTGTTAATACTTGTAGTTGAACTTGATTTACAGTTTTTTGATTGATTATTGAAGCGAATATTCTATCTGCCATTCATTTTTCACCTCCCCTTCATGTCCTAGTACATATATATGCATGTACAAATTTTGTGCTACAGAGTTTTAAATATTTTCCTTTCAAAAAATAAAAAAGCTTATAAATTTAAAGTGCTAAATTTATAAGCCTACATGTCTATTCCATATTCCTTCATCTTGTTGTACAAGGTCTGCCTTCTTATTCCCAGTATATCCGCTGCCTTGCTCTTGTTGCCCTCAGCATCATAAAGGGTGTATATAATAAGCAGCTTTTCATACTCCCTTAAAGTCATTCCCGTCTTCTCCCTTAATTCAGGAAAGCTTAAATTTTTCTTGATCTCATATGGAAGATGGTCTATTGTAAGGAGTTCCTCATTCTTCTTGGCCAGTATCACAGACCTTTCTATTACATTCTTAAGCTCCCTTACATTTCCCTTCCAGTGGTAGTTTAAAAGTATGTGCATGGCCTCAAGGTCTATCTTCTTTAAACTCTTGCCGTAGTAGGAGGAAAACTCCTTTAAAAAAGCATTGGACAGGGCTATAATATCCTCTTTCCTTTCCCTTAAAGAAGGGATTTCTATTTTTATTACATTCACCCTGTAGTATAAATCATCCCTGAAATTTCCCTTTAGCGATTCCTCCAAAAGATCCTTATTGGTTGCTACTATAATCCTTACATCCAGATTAATGCTGTTTGAAGAACCTACCCTTTCAAACTGCCTTTCCTGCAATACCCTTAAAAACTTTACCTGCATTTTCAGCGGCAGCTCTCCTATTTCATCAAGAAAAACAGTTCCCCCCTGTCCCTGTTCAAATTTGCCTATTCTCCTGTAGCTTGCTCCTGTAAAGGCTCCCTTTTCATGGCCAAATAGCTCGCTTTCAATCAGGTGTTCAGGTATTGCTGCACAGTTTATTACTACAAACCTTTTTTCCCTTCTTAAGCTTTTCCTGTGAATGAGCCTTGCTATAACTTCCTTTCCAACTCCCGTTTCTCCCGTAAGCAGCACTGTTGCATCAGTTTTGGCAATTTCATCAACCATGGATATTATTGCTTTCATCTTTTCGCTGCAGTATATTATTCCTTCGCTTTCGTTATAATCCAAATTGTATTTAATAAAATTGTCATTTGTGTTACTCATCATAATGAAATCCCCTTTTCAAAAGCTTTAAGCAAATTTCTCAACTAAATTCTTATTATTTCTCCGGGTAATCTGCCTGTGTGGACCCCTTCTTCTATTACTATTTCACCATTTACAATAACATATTTTATCCCTTCAGGGTACTGATGAGGATTATCAAAGGTTGATTTATCTATTATAGTATTTTTATCAAATATTACGATGTCTGCCTTATATCCTACATCAAGAATACCTCTGTCCTTGAGGTTCATCTTCATGGCAGGCAAAAGCGTCATCTTGTGTATTGCATCTTCCAGGGCCAAAAGCTTTTTCTCCCTTACATATCTACCCAATATTCTAGGGAAAGCACCATAATATCTTGGATGCACCTTTATATCCTTGTAGTCGCCATAAGGTGCCACTGCCAGTCCGTCCGTACAAAAAATAGCCATAGACTGTTTCATAACCTCTATTAAATCTGATTCCAGCATAGCAAAGAATATTATCTTTATAACCCCATCTTCCTCTATCAAAAGCCTTATAACTGCTTCCTGGGGTGTCAGGTTCATATCCTCTGCTATTTCCTCTATATTCCTGCCCTCATATTTCTTGTTTTCTGGCTTTTTCATTGAAACTATCCTTATCATATTCCAAGATGAGCCCAGCATGGGATTTCCCCAGCTGCTGTTTTTATCCGTCATTTCATATATTATCTTGTTGCGCGTAATATCGTTTTTCAAGTACTTAACCATGTTTTCCGGACTCAGTTCCCTTATCCAGCTTGGCAGAACATCAGCTAAAACGCTTTCATAAGCAGTATATGGGTATACATCATAATTTATGTCTAATCCGTCATGCCTTGCTTTGCTTATAATTCTGATTGCTTCCTCTACCTTGCCCCAATTTTGGGGATGTGCAGCCTTTAAGTGGGATATCTGGAGCTTCACTCCTGAACGCCTGGTTATTTCCAGCACTTCATTAATTGACTCAAATAGGTAATTCCCTTCATCACGCATGTGAACAGAAAGAATTCCATCATGCTTCTTGACTACCTTGGCCATTTCAATAAGCTCCTCAATGGTAGCCAAGGAATCCGGACTGTTGTCCAATCCCAGGGATAATCCGAAAGCCCCATTGTTCATCTCCTCATCCAGAAGGCCCATCATCCTGTCCATTTCATTGGCAGTAGGAATCCTCTTATCAAACCCCATTACAGCAACGCGAATGCTTCCATATCCAACCAGTGCAGCTATATTTACAGATATGCCCCTTTTCTTAAGGAGGTCAATAAACTCCATGTTGCTTTTCCAATTCCAATAGTTCGGTTCATTCTTGTTTTGAACATAGGAGCTTGTATACTGCTTTAAATCATTCAGGCGTTCCTTATTTACTGGTCCTAAGGTTCTGCCTCCCTGGCCTACCAGCTCTGTAGTTATGCCCTGGCGTATTTTGCTTTCAGCCCTTGGATTACGGTAAAGGGAAAAATCAGAGTGGGAGTCTATGTCAATAAATCCCGGACTTACTACATGACCTTTAGCATCTATAACCCTTAAAGCCTCTGTATCGATATTTAAGGATATCTCCTTTATATATCCGTTCTTAATACCAATATCTCCAAAATAGGATTCCTTGCCTGAACCGTCTATTATTTCTCCATTTTTTATTACCAAATCGTACATGGTTTTTACTCCTCTCTGGTTATTTTGTAGAAGGAATGTTAGTTTTATTCTATCATAAACCTCTAAACCCTGCAATTTAATGGAAAAGAATATTGACAGAAAGTGTAAAATAATTACACACTTTTTACCCATTTGAAGGAGTGAATTATGTATATTTTTTTTACACTTAATAAAATTCATTTTCATTTTTTAGAATATTCTGCTTGTTAGAATATTCACGTGGTTTTATTTAGAATCTATAAGGCTCATATTTCCTACAAAACAGAATTATGCAATTTATATATTATGATAACCTGGTACATTAATTGCATTTATATTATTATAATAAATCTATAATTTCAAATCTTTTATAGGAGGTGATTGTAAAATAAGGCATTATAAATATTCTCTTAATAATCTATATCCATCAAATTTATAAGGAGGATTTAATATGTCAGAAAAAGCAAAGATAACTAATAAGACTTTAAAACTTCCACATACTTATGTATTAATATTCTGTGTTATTCTTGTTGCAGCATTGTTAACCCATATAATCCCTGCAGGGGAATATACAAGAGTTGAAGACCCTAATACAGGCAGAACTGTAGTAGATCCTAATTCCTTTACAAGAGTTGAAGGGAATCCAGTAAACCTATTTGGAGTATTAACTGCTATTCCAAGGGGAATGATGGCTGCAGCTCAAATAACCTTTTTCATATTTATAGTAGCTGGCTCATTTCAAATAATTACTTCTACTGGTGCCATAGAAGCTGGAATCTATAAGGTAGCTAATATGTTAAAAGGAAAAGAATCCCTATTGATTCCAATATTTATGTTTCTATTTTCTTTAACAGGAGCCTTTTTAGGCTTTGCAGAGGAAAATATAGTATTTATCCCTGTGGCAATAACTTTGGCAAGGGCCTTAGGCTATGATGCTTTAGTAGGAATGTCACTGGTAACTCTAGGTGGTGCAGTAGGATTTAACTCTGGAATGATGAATCCTTTTACAGTAGGTTTGGCACAAGGTATAGCAGAACTACCGCTGTTTTCAGGTATAGGATTTAGGTTCATAATCTGGATAGTATTTTTAATTGTATCTGTATACTATGTCATGAGATATGCAAAAAAAATTAAAGGCAAGCCTGAATTGAGCATTATAGCAGATGTAGAACTAGAAGAAAGGAAAAACAATTCCTTTGATATGACTGAAGAACGTCATTTATTACCCTCTCATTACCTGGTATTTTTAACATTAGTTGCAGGCTTTGCAATAATTATATATGGTGTTTATGAATTTGAATGGTACATTAATGAAATTGCTGCTGTATTTTTAGGAATGGGTATAATAAGTGGATTTATAGGAAGAATTGGTCCTAATGGAATGGCTCAGGAATTCATAAATGGAGCTAGGGGTATTATATTTGGAGCATTGGTTGTAGGAATAGCCAGAGCGATTTTAATAGTATTGCAAGATGGAATAATATTGGATTCCATTATACATTCCTTAGCAGGTATCATTAGTTTATTGCCAAAATCCTTAGCTGCTGTTGGAATGTACATTGTACAAACTTTAATTAGCTTTGTCATAACATCAGGAACCGGGCATGCTTCAACAACTATGCCTATTATGGTACCTTTAGCTGATATTGTAGGAATGACAAGGCAAACTGCAGTATTAGCCTTCCACTTTGGTGATGGTTTCTCAAATACAT
>ENA-UPSB01003559-UPSB01003559.1-bioreactor-metagenome-genome-assembly--contig:-NODE-3559-length-11860-cov-5.332147_pt1 | contig 11860 bp, 12 predicted proteins | sample MGYA00238182_ERZ773286 | MGnify/ENA primary metagenome ERZ773286 (study PRJEB29026, sample SAMN07631240) | bioreactor metagenome | isolation source: Switchgrass digestor | place: USA: Dartmouth... | reverse complement strand
TACAGAATATTCAAAGTCAGAAATATAATAGTAGCTTTTTCCAAAAGCAAATGGGAACGCCGTTTATTATTAACATTCTGTGAAATAACAGAAGGGAAGCAAAAGGGGCGAGGTTTCTTGAAACTGCTGATAGTAGACGACCAGAAAGGGATCCGGAGGCTCTTGACAGAGGTTTTTTCCGAATATGGCTATGAGATTGAGTCTTGTGCTAGCGGGATGGCGGCTTTGGCGGCAATTCCTACTTTTAAACCCGATCTTATTATTATGGATGTCAAAATGCCGGGTATGAACGGAATAGAAGTGTTAAAAAAGCTTAGAGAGACGGATAAAGAAAGCCGAGTAATCCTGATGACTGCTTATGGGGACCAACATTATATGGCTCAGGCTGAAGATCTGGGTGTAGCCAAATTTATAATCAAGCCTTTTGACTTGAATGATTTAAAGATTCAAGTCGAAGAGATTCTCCAAGACAAAGCCTTTTGGAAGAGCAGCTAAACTGATCACTTTGTTTATATTGCTATATTCAGCCAAACCTGGGTACGGGTTTGGTTTTTTTTATGGTACAAAGGCAGGAAATTAACCATAGTCGGAGAAATATATTTCGTGAGGAGTGTGGAATATAATGATAGTTTCAGCCGTAAAAACTATCGGTATTCAATGTTCCAATTGTGGGGAACTGCAATTTATAACTCTCTCAATGTTCGAGCTTTCCCACTTCAACGAAAAGAGCGTTTGTTGTTGCTGCGGAGCGACTTTGGTTACTATTGCCGTCAATGAACGAGGAACTTATACCATTCAGTACCCTTGTATCTATTGCGGTGAACCCCATTTTATGGTAGCGAAAAAAAGTTCGTTTTGGGGTGAAAAGCCTTTACAGCTCACCTGCAAAGCCGAGAATACTCCGATCGGTTATATTGGCTCGAAACAATTTGTGGAAAACTCCTGTCAGGAGATAATGAAAAGGTTCGTGCAAGTCGTATCCCAGTTACTTCACGAAGAGGACCAGGACGGCGAATCAGACAATTTTTTTATTATTTACGCAGTTATGGAAATGTTAGGTAAAATGGCTCAAAACGGCAAACTTGGCTGCAAATGCGGCAACAATAATTTGGCTGTGGAAATCATGCCTGATTGTATTGAAATAAAATGTTCCGTTTGCCGGGCTTCCGGTGTGATATATACAGATAATAAAGAGATTTTGTGCATAATAAATAATATGGGCGCGATTTTCCTGGAAGAAGACGCAACACTTTTTATCAGCGATGACTGTGGATCAAGCCCTTTAGTAAAAAATAAATGATTGGAGGTTAGCAAGAGTGGGTTTTGTAACGATGAAAGAGCTTGTACAAAAAGCTCAAAGGGAAAAATACGCAGTAGGAGCATTTAACTGCAACAATATGGAGATTGTCCAGGCTATAGTGGCTGCGGCTGAGGCCGAGAGAGCCCCGGTAATTATTCAGGCCAGCCAAGGGGCTATAAAATATGCCGGGATTTCCTATATAGTAGGACTGACCAGGATTGCCGCCGAGCAGGCCAGCGTTCCGATTGCGCTGCACTTGGATCACGGGACCAGCTTTGAACAATGTGTGCAGTGTATACGTAACGGTTTTAGCTCGGTTATGATTGACGGCTCGAAGTATCCCCTTGAGGAAAACATAGCTTTAACCAAAAAAGTCGTGGAAGTTGCCAGAGCCGTTGGAGTTTCGGTTGAGGGTGAATTGGGCAAAATCAGTGGGACTGAAGACGATATTTCGGTTTCCGAGAGAGAAGCCTTTTTTACCGATCCTGAAGAAGCGGAACGCTTTTGTCGGGAAACGGAAGTGGATGCGCTGGCAGTGTCCATAGGGACAGCCCACGGACAGTATAAAGGAATTCCGAAGCTCGATTTTGACAGGCTTAAAGAGATAGTTCGCCGAGTTTCAACGCCAATTGTGCTGCATGGGTCTTCCGGTGTACCGGATGAAGCCATTCGGGAAGCAATAAGCCTGGGTGTCGCGAAGGTCAATATTGATACCAATATCCGCGAAGCTTTTTCCAATGCTGCGCGAAAGGTTATAGAACAGAATCCGCGCGAAATAGACCCGCGCAAAATTTTGGGACCGGCAAGGGAAGCGATGACCGAAATTATCCGCGAGAAAATTCGTTTGTTTGGCAGCAGCGGCAAAGCATAATAAATTGGGCTTAAGCGTATGCTAAACAAAAGGATATAGGCTATTTTTGTTTAGCGTATGGGAGGATAGAAAATGCAATTTTTTTTGGATTCGGCTAATGTCGAAGAGATATCAACCGCTTGGGATATGGGGATTATTTCCGGGGTAACCACGAACCCGTCTTTGGTGGCCAAAGAAAAAGAGGTGGATTTTCGCGGTTTGCTGGCGAGAATAGCGAGCATCGTCGATGGGCCAATAAGCGCCGAAGTAATTGCGTTGGATTATCAGGGAATGGTGCGGGAAGCCCAAGAGTTGGCAAGTATTCATCCGAATATAGTCATAAAAATACCCCAGTCCGTTGACGGTCTTAAAGCCGTAAAAACTCTGTCCCGGCAGGGCATTAAAACCAATATGACTTTAATCTTCACGCCTATTCAAGCTTTGTTGGCTGCCCGAGCCGGTGCTGATTATGTCAGCCCGTTTCTCGGGAGGTTGGATGATATAGGCGAGGTAGGGATAAACCTATTAAACGATATTTGCGATATTTTTACTGTCCATGATATAAAATGCAAAGTGATTGCCGCAAGTATACGCAATCCTGTACATGTGCTGGAAGCGGCGAAAGCGGGAGCGGATTTTGCGACCGTACCCTTTAGCGTCTTAAATCAGTTAGTAGGTCATCCTCTGACTACAGCAGGAATAGAGAAATTTTTAAAAGACTGGCAAAAAATCTCCGGTAATTAATCAATTTTTACAGTTATTGAGTTATAATTATTTTGCTATGGAGTAGCTTTTGTCGGACAAGGTTGATAAAAAATCAACCTTGAATTTTAATGGAGAGGGAGATTTTATGATGGAACGTGAGCTCACCATGGAATTTGCCCGGGTCACGGAAGCGGCTGCTTTAGCTTCGGCTCGCTGGGTGGGTATGGGCAACAAGGAAGCCGCGGACAATGCCGCCGTAGAGGCTATGCGTGCGCTGTTTGACACCATTCATATGGACGGTACGGTCGTAATCGGTGAAGGAGAAATGGACGAGGCACCGATGCTTTATATAGGAGAAAAACTGGGAAGCGGCGAAAAACCGGAAGTGGATGTTGCCGTTGACCCGTTGGAGGGGACGAATCTGGTAGCCAAAGGCATGCCTGGGGCAATCTCGGTATTGGCAGTTACCAAAAGGCATTGTTTGTTGCATGCGCCCGATATGTATATGAACAAAATTGCGGTAGGGCCGCAGGCTGCCGGCAGAATCCACCTGGATGCCCCCGTTGCGGAAAATTTGCGGAATGTGGCGGAAGCTTTGCATAAGAGAGTGGAGGATGTAACGGTGGTCATCTTGGATAGGCCGCGTCACTACGAACTTATTAAGCAAGTAAGGGAGTGCGGAGCGCGGATTCGCTTGATAACCGACGGTGACGTAGCTCCGGCTGTGGCTTGCGGTATTGAAGGCAGCGGGGTAGACATGGTAATGGGCATTGGCGGAGCGCCCGAAGGGGTATTGGCCGCGGCCGCGTTGCGCTGCCTCGGCGGCGAACTGCAGGGGCGGCTCATGCCGGAAAGTGAGGAAGAAGTTGAACGGACCAAAAAGATGGGCATAACCGATGTCAAAAAACTTTTGACCATGGACGATTTGGTCAAAACCGACGATATCTTTTTTGCCGCTACAGGAATTACCGAAGGTCCTCTGCTCAAGGGAGTTACCTTTACCAGCTATGGAGCCACTACCCATACAGTGGTGATGCGAGGAAAAACAGGCACAATTCGTTTTATTGAAGCCAAACACTATTTTGCCAAAAAGCCCAAATATGCAATTAAAGGCGCCATTCCGTGATTTTTTTAAACAAGGTTTCGAATTTTGCCGTTAGCTAAAATTTTAACGGCAAAGATTTAAATTGCTTGACCGTTAACTAATACTTGTGCTAAAATATCCTGAGTTGACTGTATTGTTGTACGAGACGGGACAGAATGGAAGGAAGGTGATCGTGCCGTGAAAGATAAAATACATCCTAAATATTATCAGACCACCATTACTTGCGCCTGTGGCAATACAATTGAAACCGGTAGCACCAAAAAGGATATAAGAGTCGAGATTTGCTCCAAATGCCATCCGTTTTTCACAGGTGTACAAAGATTCGTGGATTCCGGTGGACGGGTAGACCGCTTTAAGAAGAAATACGGGATGGAATAATAACACAGGATGGAATAACAACGGCCTGCGGTCGTTGCCAGAAAAAAAGCAGAGCGCAAGCTCTGCTTTTCAGTTGTCAGCTGTTTTAACATATTTGTTGTTTTTAGTGTATTATGGTTACGTTACTGATCTAAAATTTATAATTTATTTATAGATTTAGGCAGTATGTTTTCGGATTAATTATTTTTGGCTAATTATATTATTAACTATTCCTAATAATAATTATCTATTCCTAATAGCACAGGCTAATTGACGCAAGCAAATATTACCGTTTGGAAATTCTAATAAAGAGAGGTTAAAGCATGTTCGACCGTCTTGATGAAATTGAAAGAAAGTATGATGAACTGACCAATCTTCTTTCGAATCCGGATATTATCAGCAATCAAGCGGAGTTTCAGAAACATGCCAAGGCTCAAGCAGCGTTGGAAGAAACTGTTACAACCTACCGTGAATATAAAGATGTACTGAAACAGCTCGAGGATGTCAAACAGCTTTTGGTTGAAGAAAAGGACCCCGAGATGCGGGAGATAGCCGAAATTGAACAGGAAGAACTCCTGGACAAGAAGAAAAAACTGGAAGCCGATCTGAAAATTTTGTTGTTGCCTAAAGATCCGAATGACGAAAAGAACGTAATTATGGAGATTCGAGCGGGAGCGGGCGGAGAAGAAGCTGCGCTGTTTGCTGCCGATCTTTACAAAATGTATATCAAATATGCCGAGAACCACAATTGGAAGACCGAAGTTTTAAGCGCCAGCTATACGGATATAGGCGGTTTTAAAGAGATTATATTTATGGTGGAAGGCAAGGGCGCTTACAGTCGTTTGAAATTTGAAAGCGGGGTCCACAGGGTCCAGAGGATTCCTACAACGGAGTCCGGCGGCCGGATTCATACTTCAACGGCGACGGTTGCGGTTTTGCCCGAAGCGGAAGAAGTGGAAGTGGAAATAAATCCGAACGACATAAGGATCGATATCTTTTGTTCCAGTGGTCCCGGAGGGCAGTCCGTCAATACTACCCAGTCGGCCGTACGGATAACGCATTTGCCTACCGGAATTGTAGTTTCCTGCCAGGATGAAAAATCCCAGCACAAGAACAAAGAAAAGGCTTTAAAAGTTTTAAGGGCTCGGCTTTTGGAGAAAGCTAAACAGGAAGCCCTCGGGGAAATTGCCAACGAACGCAAAAGCCAGGTTGGAACCGGAGATCGAAGTGAACGAATACGAACCTATAATTTTCCCCAAGGCAGAGTTTCCGATCACCGGATAGGTCTTACTTTGCATAAACTGGACAGTATACTGTTAGGGGAATTGGATGAGATTATAGATGCGCTTATTTTGGAAGATCAGGCTAAAAAACTGAAGGAGAGTTTATAATCTAAGCAATAGGGATTTTATCGGTTATGGAAAACTGCAAGTTGGGTAAATCGGTTATCGAGTTATTAAAAGAAGGTGCCGCTTATCTGGCAAAATGCGCTGTTCCAGACGCCAGGGCGGAAGCGGATTTTATCTTGGCGCATATTCTTAATGAAACAAGAGAAAGATTGTATTTAGACAGAGAAAAATCTCTTACGCCGGCTACAGTTGAACAGTTTTGGAACCTTGTGCGGCAGCGCGGCGCAAGGGTGCCGCTGGCTTATGTCTTAAAGACCCGTGAATTTATGGGTCTTAACTTCTATGTCGATCCGAATGTTTTGATTCCGAGGCCGGAAACTGAGCTGTTGGTCGAAAAGGCCCTTATGCAGATCCAGACCGAATTCCACGGGAACACGGTGCGTATTTTGGATTTAGGCACAGGTAGCGGAGCCATAGCGGTAGCTCTGGCGGTGCATTGCCCTTCAGCCGTTATAATAGCTACGGATATTTCGGAACAGGCTTTGGCTGTTGCTCGCTATAATGCTCGACAGCACGGGGTTTCCGTAGATTTTCGCCAAGGGAACCTGTTTGAGCCGGTCAAAGGCCAAAAGTTTGACCTTATTATATCCAATCCTCCCTATGTTTCAACAGAGGAATATTTGCACTGTTCTCCGGAAGTTAAGCAGGAGCCGTTGTTGGCTTTGCTCGGTGGGGAGGACGGCTTGGATTTTTACCGGCATATTGCCGCGGAAAGCGATGAATATCTGGCCTCTGAGGGTATGATAATATTGGAGATTGGCAATTTGCAGGGTTTGAAGGTGACAAAATTGTTTGCCGACCGCGGATATCGGACGGAAGTATTCCCCGATTATGCGGGCTGGGATAGAATAGTATTGGCCAGAAAAGAATAAAATTTTGACATAAACCTTCCCAGAAATAGTTTTTAAAATATTTTATAAAACCGTTAAAATCTTATAAGCCGTAATAAGGAATTTTAATAATGGCATTTTTATCTTTCCGCTTTTATTACCTAAAACTGTGTTTCTTTAACAAAAGGAATTAAAAACGACAAAACTTAAGTTTGAAGATAAATAGGTGTAGCCATGGAAACCAAATGGATTCGTTTGGATTTGGAAGATTTTAAACAATTTCCGTTAAGCGAAAATGTGCAGGCTATTTTAAACGAAGCCGGAGAATTGCTCAGAAACGGAGAATTGGTGGCTTTTCCGACAGAGACTGTTTATGGTTTGGGAGCCAATGCGTTACTGGATTCCGCTTGCCAAAAGATTTACCGGGTAAAAGGGCGTCCAAGTGACAATCCTCTGATTGTGCATGTCGCTACTTTACTGCAAGCACAGCAGGTCGTTCGGGAATGGCCGGAGCAGGCCGCCGTTTGTGCCCGAGAGTTTTGGCCTGGGCCTTTAACCCTGGTTTTGCCCAAGAGCGACCTGGTCCCCCCGACAGTAAGCGGTGGTTTGCCGACCGTTGCGGTGCGCATGCCGTCGCACCCGGCAGCATTGGCTTTGCTTCAAGCGGCGCAAGTGCCTGTGGCGGCGCCGAGCGCGAATATTTCCGGTAAGCCCAGCCCTACCGAGGGTAAACATGTTTGGGAAGACTTAAACGGAAAAATACCGTTGCTAATTGATACCGGAAAATGTGCGATTGGCCTCGAATCCACCGTGCTTGACCTGACTTCGGACACACCTTGTATTTTGCGCCCAGGCGGTATAACCTTGGAACAATTGCAAGCCGTGCTCGGAAAAGTAACAGTTGACAGAGCTGCCCAGGCCGGGACCAAAGAAGTGGCAGCACCGAAGGCACCTGGGATGAAATACCGGCATTATGCTCCTCAAGGGACGATAAAGATTCTTAGCGGCAATAACGAGGAAAAACAGAAACAAATTGACGCCGGTCTCAGGCGAAAAGCACCCGGCCAAAAAATTGCGTTAATCTGTTTTGCCGAAACGGCGGAATTATTGGATTCAACAGTTCTTGAAAAGATTGATCTTTTATTTCTGCTGGGTTCGCTAAAACGACCGGAGGATGCGGCGGGCAGATTATTTGAAAGTTTAAGATTATGTGACGAAAAAGCCATTGATCTTATCCTGGTCGAGGGAATGCCTGAGTCGGGGATTGGCTTGGCCTTTATGAATCGTCTTAAAAAAGCGGCCGGTTATGAAGGCAGCAAAGTGACCATATAACAGTTTCGGATTGGAGGAAAGGTTTTGGAACTGACCTGGGTGTTTGCAGTAGCGGTAGCTTTGGGAATGGATGCCTTTTCTTTTTCGCTGGCTTTGGGCTTAATAGGTATCAGAAACAGCATGGCTTTGCGTCTGGCGCTGATTGTTGCCGTTTTCCATGTTTTTATGCCGCTTATCGGTTTGTGGGCCGGTCGGCAACTTGGTACTTTATTCGGAGATATTGCAATTGGAATAGGGGCTTTGATTCTTTTTTGGCTTGGCGGTAAAATGATAATTGGGGCTTTTCGGAAGGACCCTGATCATAACAGTATGCCTAATCTAAACGGGCTGGGTATCTATGCGTTAGCCGGAAGCGTCAGTTTGGACGCTTTGAGCGTGGGCTTTTCGCTGGGTACCTTTGTCAGCAATATTATAAGAGCGACTTTAATTATGGGCGCGATAGCAGGAGTTATGACCGCCGGAGGAGTTTTGCTCGGACGGAAAATAGGGGACTGGGTGGGGTCCAAAGCGGAGGCTCTCGGCGGAGTAATCTTGGTGCTGATTGGGATTAAAATGGTAAGCGGCCTATGGTAAAGAAATATTTTACCCTGCTTTAGAAAGGGGTTATAATTATCAATGAGAATTTTGTTTGTCTGTACGGGCAATACTTGCCGAAGTCCTATGGCTCAAGGTTTGGCTCAAAAATATTTTCCCGAAGGGACCGAGATCCTGTCAGCGGGTCTCCACGCTCTGCCCGGGGACAAGGTCAGTGACAATGCCGTTAGCGCTTTAAAGGAACACGGAATTGACATTAGCGGCCACACGGCGACCCGGCTGCATAAGGAGCTGCTCGAAAGTGCCGACTATGTTTTTACCATGACTAAAGCTCAGCAACAGTATTTAACTTCAAGCTATCCGGAGTATGCGGACAAGATAATGACTTTGGGCGGCTTTTTGGGAATCGGGAAGGATATATCGGATCCGTGGGGCGGTTCTCTCGAGGATTATCGGGTTTGTGCGCAGGAGCTTCAGGAATTGATTGCAAGACTTGCCGAATCAATAAAAAAATGATGCTGACACTGCTGGGATGGAGGTAGAAGAATGAAGATTGCGTTGGGTTCCGACCACGGAGGTTTTGAGCTAAAAGAAACCATAAAAAAATATCTGCTGGACAAAAAGTATGAGGTCATAGACTGTGGAGTGAATTCCAGCCAATCGGCGGATTATCCGGAATACGGGTTTAAAGTCGGGAAGCTGGTTACTTCAAAGCAAGCCGATTATGGAATTGTGGTCTGCGGCACGGGTATTGGCATTTCCATCGCGGCCAATAAAGTTAAAGGTATTCGAGCGGCCCTTTGTACCGACAGTTATATGGCCAGGATGTCCAGGGAGCACAACAATGCCAATGTGTTGGCTTTAGGAGCAAGGGTTGTGGGTCCGGGCTTGGCCTTAGATATAGTGGAAACATTTTTGACTACCGAGTTTAGCGGAGAAAGGCATAAACGCAGGGTCGATCAAATCTCGGATTTCGAATTATCCTGTTAACGTTAAAGGTAGGCAGATAAAATGGAGGAAATGGAAACAAAAGAGACAATATTGGCCAACATCGAAGCGGAATGGAAACATATCCTTCAGCAATTTGCGCAGGTAGCCGGGCTGAAAGAAAGACAGATTCTGGTGATCGGCTGCAGCACCAGTGAAGTTTTGGGGAAAAAAATAGGGACCGCGAGCAATCAGGAAGTGGCTCAGGCTTTGTTTAAACCCGTTTGGATGTGGGCCAAGCAAAACGGAATATATGTGGCATTTCAATGCTGTGAACATCTGAATAGAGCTTTGGTGCTAGAACGGCAATGTGCCGATTTCTATCGCTTGGAGCCGGTAATGGCCCGCCCATCCGCACAGGCAGGAGGAGCTTTGGCTGCGGCGGCTTGGGCTCAAATACCGGAGCCTGTTTTGGTAGAAGAAATAAAAGCCCACGCCGGAATCGATATCGGTGATACCTTTATTGGGATGCATCTGCGACCGGTGGCTGTCCCTGTCAGGATTGATGTGCAAACTTTAGGACAAGCCCATGTAACGATGGCTCGAACCAGACCGAAATATATCGGCGGACCAAGGACGGTCTATCCTGAAGTCTTGGAAAAAAATAAGTAAAGGAGATAGATTGAATGGACTATATCAAAAAATATGTAGCACCTCAAGACCCTGAAGTAGCAGAAGCCATCGAGCTGGAGCAGCAAAGGCAGGAAAACAAATTAGAATTAATCGCTTCGGAAAACTTTGTAAGCAGAGCGGTAATGGCTGCCCAGGGTTCGGTTTTGACCAACAAATATGCCGAAGGCTACCCCGGGAAAAGGTATTATGGCGGCTGCGAATATGTGGACATAGTGGAGAATCTTGCGCGGGAAAGAGCAAAACAATTATTTGGCGCTGAGCATGTCAATGTTCAGCCTCATTCCGGAGCTCAAGCCAATACGGCAGTCTACTTTGCCATGCTCAAACCGGGGGATACCGTAATGGGGATGAACCTTTCCCACGGCGGGCACTTAACTCATGGAAGTCCGGTTAACATTTCGGGAACATATTTTAATTTTGTGGAGTACGGTGTGGATCCGCAGACCGAAACCATTGATTACGATAAAGTTCGAAGCTTGGCACATGAGCACAAACCGAAGATGATTGTCGGCGGGGCCAGCGCCTATCCCCGGGTAATTGATTTTAAAAAGCTCAGGGAGATTGCGGACGAAGTCGGTGCGTATTTGATGGTGGATATGGCCCACATAGCCGGTTTGGTGGCCGCCGGGCTCCATCCGAATCCGGTGCCGTATGCTCATTTTGTAACCACAACTACTCATAAAACCTTAAGGGGGCCCAGAGGCGGGCTAATCCTTTGCAAAGCGGAATTCGCTCAGAAAATTGACAAAGCGGTCTTCCCCGGCATCCAAGGAGGGCCTTTGATGCATGTCATAGCGGCTAAAGCCGTTGCGCTGGGTGAAGCCTTAAGGCCGGAATTCAAAGAATACCAAGAGCAAATTGTCAAAAACGCTCAGGCTTTGGCCGAAGGTTTCTTGGAAAGAGGTTTTCGACTGGTTTCCGGTGGAACGGACACCCACTTGGTACTGCTCGATATGCGCAGCAAAGGCCTAACCGGCAGAGTCGCTGAAAAAATACTGGATGATGTCGGTATTACGGTTAACAAGAACACCATACCCTATGATCCGGAAAGTCCGTTTGTAACCAGCGGTATTCGAGTAGGTTCACCTGCAGTCACAACTCGCGGTATGAAAGAACCTGAAATGAAGCGGATAACGGAAGCAATCAATTTGGCTTTAACCGCCGGCGAAAACAGCGAGCAATTGCAAAAAGCCAAGGCTATTGTAGCTGAATTGACCGCCAAGTTTCCGTTGTATAAAGATAAGGATATTCTATAAACTACAGCCAGGAACAGTCCGGCTTTAAAGGAGTTGAAAAGATGGGAAAAGTAACGGTGTTAGATCATCCCTTGATCCAACATAAACTGTCACTCATACGGGATGAAAATACCAGTTCCAAGGAGTTCCGCAATCTGGTGGAAGAAGTGGCCATGCTTATGGCTTATGAAGTAACCAGAGATTTTCCGTTGAAAGAGGTTGAGGTCAAAACCCCGATAGCAGTAGCGAAGACAAAGAGAATAGCCGGGCGCAAGGTGGCTCTGGTGCCAATCTTAAGAGCAGGCCTTGGCATGGTAGACGGAATGTTAAAGCTTATTCCGGCCGCTAAAGTCGGGCATATCGGTCTTTATCGCGACCATGAAACTTTAAAACCCGTTGAATATTATTGTAAAATGCCGGCCGATGTGCACGAAAGGGATATCATTTTACTTGATCCGATGTTGGCTACCGGGGGCTCCGCTGTTGCGGCGATTAATTTCATGAAGGAGCGCGGCGCCAAGAGTATCAAACTCATGTGCTTAATTGCCGCACCGGAAGGAATTGCTGCCGTTCAGCAGAACCA